>Ga0209398_1000173_pt1 | contig 47734 bp, 45 predicted proteins | sample AshMeaBigSpring_FD_184125 | JGI IMG/M metagenome (GOLD analysis project Ga0209398, IMG submission 184125) | Groundwater microbial communities from Big Spring, Nevada to study Microbial Dark Matter (Phase II) - Ash Meadows Big Spring (SPAdes)... | ecosystem: Environmental > Aquatic > Deep...
CGGCCGCTGCTGGTCAAAGGCGAGCCCGGCACCGGCAAGACCGTGCTCGCCGCCGAGATCGCCGAGGCCCTCGGTGCCCCGCTGATCGAGTGGCACGTCAAGTCGACGACCAAGGCGCAGCAGGGCCTCTATGAGTACGACGCTGTCTCGCGGCTGCGCGACAGCCAGCTCGGCGACGCCCGCATCAAGGACATCGCCAACTACATCCGGCGCGGCAAGCTGTGGACCGCGTTCGACATGGACCGGCGCCCGGTGCTGCTGATCGACGAGATCGACAAGGCCGATATCGAGTTCCCGAACGATCTGCTGCAGGAGCTCGATCGCATGGAGTTCCACGTCTACGAGACCGGCGAGACCGTCGTCGCGCGCCAGCGCCCGGTCGTCATCATCACGTCCAACAACGAGAAGGAGCTGCCGGACGCGTTCCTGCGCCGCTGCTTCTTCCACTACATCAAGTTCCCTGATCCCGATACTATGCGGGCGATCGTCGAGGTGCATTTTCCCGGCATCAAGGGCCGCCTCGTCGGCCGGGCGCTCAAGGTGTTCTACGATGTGCGGGAGGTGCCGGGGCTGAAGAAGAAGCCGTCGACGTCGGAGCTTCTCGACTGGATCAAGCTGCTGCTCAACGAGGATATCGGGCCCGAGACCTTGCGCGAGAGCGATCCGAGGAAGCTCATTCCGCCGTTGCACGGTGCGCTCCTCAAGAACGAGCAGGACGTGCACCTCTTCGAGCGCCTCGCGTTCATGACCCGGCGCAAGGAGCAAGGCTGAAGCCCTCGCCGCCGCAAAGTCGCCCCACTGGCCGCGGCAGAATTCCACTCTGGGCACGGTCACAGGGGACGGCACCATGGGCGTTGCTCGCCCGCCGCAACACAAGATGGACGACACTCCCAGGGGCGCGGCGGCCGAGCCCTCAGGCCACGGCGGCTGGCTCGCCACCTCGTTCTCGGCGGTGGCGCTCGGGTTCTCGGGGTTGAGCTTCTACTTGAGCGCGCTCCAGCAGGCCGATCTCGAGGTCTTCATCCCGCCGACGATCCACTACGCCCGCGACGGCGGCGGTGACATCGAGCTCTTCGCCATTCCGCTCACCATCACCAACGAGGGCGCACGCACCGGCACGGTCGTGTCGATGGAGCTCGAGGTCGAGAATACCAAAGAGAAGGCGAGCAAGCGCTACTACAGTGCTTTCCTCGGCGAGCACCCCCGCGATTCGGCCGTCCTGCAGAAGCAGTACGCGCCGCTCTCGATCCCGGGCCGTGCGGTCTTCTCCGACACGGTGCGCTTCTATCCGGCGGGCAATCCGCTGCCCAAGCTCGTGACCGACGCCGGCGAGTACAGGTTCAAGCTGAAGCTCAACACCGCGACGCCGCCTGCGCCGAGCCTGCTCGACCGGATCGCCGGCAACACGCCTCCGGCGCCGCTGGCGTTCGCGATGACCCTGCCGTGGATCTCCGAGCAGCAGCTCGGCTTCCGCCGCGCGACGATCGCCATGCACGCCAAGGACTGGAGGCCGACCGCGAGCGGCGCGGGGAAATAGCGCGGGATCAGCGCTCGGTCAGCTCTGCCTCGCCGCGGCGCGTGCGCATCATGTTGGTGAAGCGGGTGAACAGGTAGTGGCTGTCCTGCGGCCCGGGCGAGGCCTCCGGGTGGTGCTGGACGGAGAACACGGGCTTCTCTGCCACGCGCAGCCCGCAATTGGTGCCATCGAACAGCGACACGTGCGTCTCCTCGACGCCTTCGGGGAGGGTGTCGCGGTCGACCGTGAAGCCGTGATTCATCGATACGATCTCCACCTTCGCGGTCGTGTAGTCCTTCACCGGGTGGTTCGCGCCGTGATGGCCCTGGTGCATCTTCTTCGTGCGCGCGCCGAGCGCGAGGGCGAGCATCTGGTGGCCGAGGCAGATGCCGAACACAGGCAGGCCGGATGCGACGAGCTTCCTGATCTCGGGCACGGCGTACGTGCCGGTCGCCGCCGGATCGCCGGGGCCGTTCGAGAGGAACACGCCGTCGGGCTTCCTGGCGAGCACGTCCTCAGCGCTCGTCGTCGCCGGCACGACGGTGACCCTGCAGCCGGCCGAGGCAAGGCAGCGCAGGATGTTGCGCTTCAAGCCATAGTCGATCGCCACGACATGGAACGCCGGCTCCGACTGGCGCTCGAACCCCTTCCCCCACGCCCAGCGCATCTCGTCCCAGGTCAGCGTCTGGCCGATGGTCACATCGGGCACGAGGTCCATGCCGTCGAGCCCGGGCCAGGCCTTCGCCTCTGCCTTCAGCCGGTCGATGTCGAAGCGGCCCGACGGCTCGTGGGCGATGACGCCATTCGGCATCCCCTTCTCGCGGATCCGGGCCGTCAGTGCGCGCGTGTCGACGCCGGTGATGGCGATGATGCCGCGGGCCTTCAGCCAGCCGTCGAGAGGCTCGCCGGCACGCCAGCTGGAGGGTCCGGTGACCGTGGCGCGGAGCACGCACCCGCGCACGCCCGAGCGCGCCGCGAGGTTGGTCGTCTCGCCGTCCTCGGCGTTGGTGCCGACATTGCCGATGTGGGGAAACGTGAAGGTGACGATCTGGCCCGCATAGGAGGGGTCGGTCAGCACCTCCTGATAGCCGGTCATCGCGGTATTGAAGCACACCTCGCCGACCGCCGAGCCGACCGCGCCGAGGCCGTAGCCGGCGATGACAGTGCCATCGGCGAGCACGAGGCGCGCGGTCGACGCAGCGTCGGTCCAGGCAGGCGGCGGCGCGATCGCGGTCATGGGTCGGCGCTCCGGGGCTGACAATCCTGCTGCAACGCACCATATGAAAACCGCGGCGGACCCTATGGGATGGCCATCACGGGGTCAACGGGCACACCCGCGGCGGCGCTTGCCCGGATTTGGCGCCGCCGATAGACCCGAGCGTCCGCAACCGGCGGCCAGCAGCGACCCCCAGGAGCGAACCTATGAAAGCGCGCATGACCGAGGCGATGAAGGCCGCCATGAAGGCCGGCGACAAGGAACGGCTGTCCGCGATCCGCCTGATGCTGGCGGCGATCAAGGACCGCGAGCTCGGCATCGGTCCGGGGGCCAAGCCGCTCGCGCCCGGCCAGACGAGCCTGCCGGAAGCTGAACTGGTCGCCGTGCTCACCCGCATGGTCAAACAGCGCCGCGATTCGATCGCAACCTTCACCTCCGGCGGCCGCAAGGATCTCGCCGACAAGGAAGCCGCCGAGATCCGCGTGATCGAGGAGTTCCTGCCCGCCCAGATGGCGGAGGCCGAGGCCCGAGCGGAGATCGCCAAGCTCCTCGTCGAACTCGGTGCCGCCGGCCAGAAGGACATGGGCCGCGTCATGGGCGCTCTCAAGGAGCGGTTCGGCGGCCGGATGGATTTCGGCAAGGCGAGCGGAATAGTGAAGGACATCTTGAAATAGACCGCCGGCGGCCGGATGCTCCGCGGGCGCTTCATCGTTCGTTTGCCAATTTGCACTTAAGGTTCGCGCGAGGCGGCGGCCAAGGCGGACGAAGCGCGCCGCTCCGCGTTCGAGAACCGCCAGCACGCGACCCACGGCTACCGCAAGGTCCCCGATCCCGAGGACCAGAAAGCCTGGGGTGAGCGCCGGCGCTCCTCGGGCTTCGGCCGCCGCTGAAACCTCCGGATCGTAACGGCCCATGGCACTCCCGCACCACTATCTGGCGGCACTGATCGTTCCGACCGGGCGGCTGAACCAGTTCGGGTTCGCGGTCCTGTCGATCGTGCTCGCGTTCGCGCACGTCTGGGTCTACGCGAAGGTGCGCCAGGGCCACGCCCTCGACATGTGGGGGCCCAACGCCATGGCGCTGTTCGTGATGCTCTGGATGATGTTCTGCATCATGAGCCGGCGCATGCACGACACCGGCGCATCGGGCTTCATCCTGGTGCCGCTGTTGATTGCGGCGATGGGCGTGTTCCTGCTCGGCATGGACCGTGATATCCTCGGCCGCGAGTTCTCGAGCAATCAGATCGGCGCGCTCGTTGTCGACCACGGGGTCAAGATCATCCGCTCGCTGGCGGTCGCCTGCTTCCTCTATCTGATCCGCGCCGGCGGCGAGGACGGCGACAACGCCTACGGCCCCGAGTTCGGCGACGGACCGGCATTCGCCGGCCTCGGCGGCCAATCGAGCGGGCGCGGAGCCGGCGCAAAGGCGATCGAGGCCATCGAGCAAGGCCAGTTCGCGCGCAATTCCTACAGGCGCATCGATACCGCCGAAGCCCGATCCTGGGGCGAGCGGCGCCAGCCCAAAGGGTTCGGGCGGCGCTGAAATAGGCCATCGCGCAGGTTGCCCGGACCCTGTGGATAACGGGCACGCCACCGCCGTCGCCCGGCGGCCGGCAACGGGTCGCGACCGAATCAGCGCATGCTCTCAGCCATGCGTTATCCCCCCGGCCTCCTCGACGACATCCGTGCCCGGCTCCCGGTGAGCCAGGTCGTCGGCCGCAAGGTCGCGCTCAAGAAGGCGGGTCGCGAGTGGAAGGGTCTCTCTCCGTTCAAGGTCGAGAAGTCTCCCTCCTTCTTCGCCAACGACCAGAAAGGGTTCTACCACTGCTTCGCTTCCGGCGAGCATGGCGACATCTTCGACTTCGTGATGAAGACCGAGGGCCTGTCGTTTCCCGAAGCGGTCGAGCGGCTCGCTGGCGAAGCCGGCGTGACGCTGCCGAAGCGAACGGAGCGCGACGGCGAGATCGAGGACCAGCGCACGCGGCTCTACCAGTTGCTCGAGGCCTCGGCCGCCTTCTACGAGGCCGAGCTCAGAGGCCCGGCCGGCACCGAGGCACGCCGCTACGTCACCGAGAAGCGCGGCTTGCGGCGCGATACGATTGCCGCCTTCCGTCTTGGTTTTGCGCCGTCCGGCCGCACGACACTGAAGGAGCACCTCGCCCGGCTCGGCTACACGACGGAGGAGATGATCGCCTCGGGCATGCTGATCGGAGGCGCAGACATCCCGGCCCCCTACGATCGCTTCCGCAACCGCGTGATGTTCCCGATCGGCGACCTCAAGGGCCGAACCATCGCGTTCGGCGGCCGTGCGCTCTCGGCCGACGCCCCGGCGAAGTATCTGAACTCACCCGAGACACCGCTCTTCCACAAGGGCTCGATCCTGTTCAACGCCCACCGCGCGCGTCCGCTCGCGCACGACAGCCAGCAGATCATCGCGGTCGAAGGCTACATGGACGTCGTGGCGCTGACGGAAGGCGGGTTCGGCCAGTCGGTCGCCCCGCTCGGCACCGCGCTCACCGAGGACCAGGTGAAGCTGCTCTGGCGCATCGTGCCCGAGCCGATCCTGTGCTTCGACGGTGACAGCGCCGGCCGGAAAGCCGCATTCCGCGCAATCGAGACGGTGCTGCCGCACCTGCGGCCGGGTGTCAGCGTGACGTTCGCGTTCCTGCCCGACGGCCTCGACCCCGACGACCTCGTCCGCCAGGAGGGCGCGGACGCGATGCGCGCCGTGCTCGCCGCGGCCCGTCCGCTCGCCGACGTGCTCTGGGAGCGGGAGTGGGCCGGTGGCGGCCAGTGGTCGACGCCCGAGCGGAGGGCGCAGCTCCAGAGCCAGGTCTATGGCCTCGTCGGGCGCATCGCCGACCCCGCCGTGCGCGGGCATTACCAGCAGGCCATGCGTGACAAGCTTGCCGTGGTCTGGAGCCAGCGATCCGGGCCGCCGCGCGGCCAGGGCGCCGACGGGAGCTTTCCATACCGCCGTGCCACAGCCTCGGCGCCGGGAGCCTGGAACCCACAGGCCGGTGCCGCCTCTGGACGCCGGAGCTGGCGGTCCGGCGGCCCGCAGCCGGCCTGGCTGCCCCCGCCGGTCGCCTCCGCCAGTCTGAAGCGGAGCGCCGTGGTCGCCGGCCGGCAGGTGGCACTCCCTTATCGCGAGGCCCTGCTGCTGCGCACCCTGCTGCACCATCCCTGGCTGATCGAGGAGCAGGCTGAGACCATCGCCGAGCTCGAATTGACCTCAGCGACGCTGTCCAAGCTGCGCGATGCACTCCTTTCCCTGCAAGCGTCAGAGAATCCTCTTGACAGCTTTCAGCTGCGCTCCCAATTGGGCAAAATGAGCTTGGACAAGGTTGTCGACCTCGTCGAGCGGGCCATTACGCACAGGAGCGACAGGTTCGCGGAGCCTGAGACCGGCAGAGCCGAGGTGGAGACTGGCTGGCGCCACACCCTCGCGTTGCATGACCGGCAGAGCAGCCTCCGCAAGGCCCTCGCGGCCGCCGAACGCGCTTGGCACGAGACCGAGAGCGAAGACGCTCTCGCCCGCATCCGCGAGATCAAGCAACTGATGGCCAGCTCGGACGTGGTCGAGGCATCGCCGAGCGATCCCTGACCGGTGCCGTGACCGTGCATCCAGGGCGGACCCCTCGTCCGTCGCACGGATCGAGTGGCAGCCGGGGCAGGCGGTACTGTGCGAGGCCAGACGAGACGGAAGCGTGATGACGGCAGAACAGGGAGCGGACCGTCCATGCCTGACGGGGGTCGTCCGGCACGTGCTCTGCTCAATGTCTACGGCGGCCTGACCGCCGGCGCCGGGATCGGACAGGGGCTGCGGCCCGGCCGTCGGCCCGCGTCGCCGTGCCGAGCCGCCGACCTGCCGTCGTACACAAACCAGGCCATGGTGAGCCAAGCATGACCAAGTCTCCTCAGCCCCGTCCTCGTGCCGACCGAGCCTCGAAGCCAGCCAAAGGTACGACGCCACCCATGAAAGCCAGCAAAGCCCAAGCCGCCAAGCAGACCGCCAAGACCGAAGAGGCGCCCGCCGCCAACGCCGAGGCGCCGGAGCGCGACAGCCCGATCCTCGATCTCTCCGATGCCGCGGTGAAGAAGCTGATCAAGGCCGCCAAGGCGCGCGGCTACGTCACCTACGACGAGCTCAATGCCGTGCTGCCGTCGGAGGAAGTGTCCTCCGAGCAGATCGAGGACGTGATGGCGATGTTCTCCGAGATGGGGATCAACGTCGTCGAGCAGGAGGACAACGAGGAGCAGCAGGCCGAGCCCGCCGACGAGGCTCCCGACGACGAGGAGAGCCGTTCGGTCACCCAGCAGAACCTGCCGGCCAAGACCGAGACGAAGGCCGAGCCCGCCGACCGCACCGACGATCCCGTGCGCATGTACCTGCGCGAGATGGGCTCCGTCGAGCTCCTCTCGCGCGAGGGCGAGATCGCGATCGCCAAGCGCATCGAGGCCGGCCGCGAGGCGATGATCGCGGGCCTCTGCGAGAGCCCGCTCACGTTCCAGGCGATCATCATCTGGCGCGACGAGCTGAACGACGCCAAGATCCTGCTGCGCGACATCATCGATCTCGAGGCGACCTACGAGGGGCCCGAGCCGAAGGCCGCCCCGCCCGTGCTGCCGCCCGAAGCGCTGGCCGCCGGCAAGGCCGCGATGGCCCCCGCTGCCGCGGTGCAGAACGGCGCCCATGCGACCGCGGACGGCGAGGCCCCGCCGCCCGGCGAGCTGGACGACGAGGACGACTTCGAGAACGCAATGTCGCTCGCCGCCATGGAGGCGGAGCTCAAGCCCAAGGTGCTCGAGACGTTCGACCGGATCGCCGCCAACTACAAGAAGCTCAGGAAGCAGCAGGACAAGAAGATCGAGCAGCAGGTCGCGGGCGAGCAGGGCACGCGCCAGCAGCAGAAGGCCTATGACAAGATCCGTGAAGAGATCGTCGCGGACGTGAAGAGCCTGTCGCTCAACAACAACCGCATCGAGAGCCTCGTCGAGCAGCTCTATGCGATCAACAAGCGCCTCGTCGGCCTCGAGGGCCAGCTGATGCGCAATGCCGACAGCTACGGCGTGCCGCGCCAGGACTTCATCGACGAGTACTACGGCAACGAGCTCGACCAGACCTGGCTCGAGCGCATCGGCAAGCTCGGCAAGAAGGGCTGGTCGAACTTCCTCCGGCACGACCGCAAGAAGATCGAGCACCTGCGGGGCGAGATCCACGCGCTCGCGACCGAGACCGGGCTCGAGATCCCCGAGTTCCGCCGCATTGTCAGGAGCGTGCAGAAGGGGGAGCGCGAGGCCCGCCAGGCCAAGAAGGAGATGGTCGAGGCGAACCTGCGCCTCGTCATCTCGATCGCCAAGAAGTACACGAACCGCGGCCTGCAGTTCCTGGATCTCATTCAGGAGGGCAACATCGGCCTGATGAAGGCGGTCGACAAGTTCGAGTACCGGCGCGGCTACAAGTTCTCGACCTACGCGACGTGGTGGATCCGCCAGGCGATCACCCGCTCGATCGCCGACCAGGCGCGCACCATCCGCATCCCCGTGCACATGATCGAGACGATCAACAAGATCGTGCGCACCAGCCGCCAGATGCTGCACGAGATCGGCCGCGAGCCGACGCCGGAAGAACTCTCCGAGAAGCTCGCGATGCCGCTCGAGAAGGTGCGCAAGGTTCTCAAGATCGCCAAGGAGCCGATCAGCCTCGAGACGCCAGTCGGCGACGACGGCGATGAAAGCCACTTGGGCGACTTCATCGAGGACAAGAACGCGCTGCTCCCCATCGACGCGGCGATCCAGTCGAACCTGCGCGAGACGACGACGCGGGTGCTCGCCTCGCTCACCCCGCGCGAGGAGCGCGTGCTGCGCATGCGCTTCGGCATCGGCATGAACACCGACCACACGCTGGAGGAGGTCGGCCAGCAGTTCTCGGTGACGCGCGAGCGCATCCGCCAGATCGAGGCCAAGGCGCTGAGGAAGCTCAAGCACCCGAGCCGTTCGAGGAAGCTCCGGAGCTTCCTGGATAACTGATCGGGGAAAGATCGCGGTGCCGACGATCGCATACTTCTACGGCATCCATATTCGGATGTTCGTGAACGACCATCAACCGCCGCACTTCCACGCCATCTACGGGGAGTTCGAGGCCAATATCGATATCGCCACCGGAAAGATCATCAAAGGCAAGCTCCCGAGGCAGCCAAGCGTCTCGTCAAGGAGTGGGCGGCTCTGCATCGGGCGGAACTGATGGACAACCGGCTCCGCCGTGAGCAAGGCGAGCCATTCGAGAGGATACCAGGTCTCGATGCTGAGTAAGGTCACCCGGATATCTGCGGTTGCTCCCTTCAAGTTGAGCGTGCGCTTCAGTGACGGTCGCGCCGGTACCCACGATTGCGCCACGATAGTCAATCGAACGGGACCGATGATCCTCCCGCTTCGTGATCCAGCCTACTTCGCACGCGTCTTTCTCGAGTTTGGTGCGCCGACCTGGCCCAACGGTTTCGATATGTGCCCGGACTGGCTGTACGAGGAGATGCGGGCGGCCGGCGAACTCGCGTTGGAAGCTGCGGAGTGATCTGCGAACGCATCCGCCAGATCGAGGCCTAGGCGCTGCCGCCCCTACGCCACGTCCTCGCTCGGGGCCGAGTTGCGGTCGCGGGCCTCGAAGAGTTCGTCCGCGACGAGCAGCGCCGCCATCAGCAGCAGCCGCTCCTCGCCGATCTGGCCGAACTCGCCGACGAGGCCGTCGACCTTCGCCCGCAGGTGCGCTGCGAGCGCGAGCAGCCTCGGCTCCTCGCCGTCGCCACAGCGCAAGCGATAGGTCCGCGCATTGAGCGTGATTGCGACCTGCCCCACGAGCCTGCCCCCTAGCCCGTCCCAATTGCAGGCCCCGGCGCCGCGCCGGTCAGCCTGCCGTCGACAAAGTATGGAGCGAGTCAATCACCCATTCAACTCGGTTCAACGCATCGCTTCGCTGGCGCTCGAGCTCGGCGATGCGCGCGCGCGCCGTCTCGAGCTCGGCCTTGAGCGCGTCGCGCTCGCGCTCCAGGCGCGCGATCGCCTCGCCGGCCGCGCCCGCGGATGTGGCGGGATGCAGCGGCGTCGCCGGCGCGGTGGCGACCGGCCGCTTCGACCGTGACTTCATGGGTCGAGTCATGGGTGATAATGCCCCGGCTGGCAGGCAAACCGTGGTCCCTCAGCGGTGCCTGCGTATAGTTAACGAGACTACGGCCAATGGGCCGATGGTGCAATGCGTCAGGGGCGGCAAAACACCTGATTTCGCCGTGCGTAACCGCGATTTCCTCGGCCGGGCGGCGAAGCACGCGATTGACAGCGCGGCACCGCCGAGACCAATAGGGCCATGCCAGCCGGCCGCGTTCCGCGCACTCGGTAGCGGGCGATTGTCGCTGCCGCGCACCCATTCGATCGATCAGGAGCTCCCGATGACAGTGAAGGTGGCGATCAATGGCTTCGGCCGCATTGGACGCAATGTGCTGCGCGCCATCATCGAGAGCGGCCGCCGCGACATCGAGGTCGTCGCGATCAACGATCTCGGCCCGGTCGAGACCAACGCCCACCTGCTGCGCTTCGACAGCGTCCACGGCCGCTTTCCCCACGACGTGAAGGTCAAGGGCGATGCGATCGACGTCGGCCGCGGGCCGATCAAGGTGACGGCGATCAAGGACCCGGCGACACTCCCCCACAAGGCGATGAGCGTCGACGTCGCCCTCGAATGCACCGGCATCTTCACCGCCAAGGACAAGGCCTCCGCCCACCTCGCGGCCGGCGCCAAGCGCGTGCTCGTCTCCGCGCCCGCCGACGGCGCCGACCTCACCGTGGTCTATGGCGTCAACCACGACAAGCTGACCAGGCAGCATCTCGTGGTCTCCAACGCCTCCTGCACGACGAACTGCCTCGCCCCGGTCGCCAAGGTGCTGAATGACGCGGTCGGAATCGAGAGGGGCTTCATGACGACGATCCACGCCTACACCGGCGACCAGCCGACGCTCGATACCATGCACAAGGACCTCTACCGTGCCCGCGCCGCGTCGCTGTCGATGATCCCGACCACGACCGGAGCGGCCAAGGCGGTCGGCCTCGTCCTGCCCGAGCTCAACGGCCGCCTCGACGGCACCGCGATCCGGGTGCCGACGCCGAACGTGTCGGTCGTCGACTTCAAGTTCATCGCCAGGCGCCGGACCACCAAGGAAGAGATCAACGAGGCGGTGAGCCGCGCCGCCGCCCAGTCGCTCAAGGGCATTCTCGCCACCACCGACCAGCCGAACGTGTCGATGGACTTCAACCACGACAGCCACTCGTCGGTCTTCCACCTCGATCAGACCAAGGTGATGGATGGCACGCTCGTGCGCGTACTCGCCTGGTACGATAACGAGTGGGGCTTCTCGAACCGCATGAGCGACACCGCGGTCGCCATGGGAAAGCTGGTCTGAGGCCGTGCTCCGCGCTTCGGTCCGATCGATTGACCCGACTGGCCTGAACTCGCAAGCTGCCAGTCAGCCGGCGGCACTGGGTGGCGCGCTCCATCTGAGGCCTCCAAACCGCGCATAGTCGCGATCGAGCGTGATCCATTCGCATCCGTGCTCGATCGCGAGGGCGGCGAGCCAGGCGTCGGTCACGCGTGTTCCACGCGTTTCGGTCTCACGACAAAGGCGCTCGAATATCGCCCAATGTCGTGCCCCCGGCTCGATGATCCGGCAATGCGGCAGGTCGAGAAGGTCGCTGCAGAAGCCGAAAGCTTCGTCCAACGCGCACGGCATCTTGAAGATCCGGGGATTTGTCGTGATACGGACGACGGCGCTCATGACGAGCGGGGAGACGCCGAACTGCGATTCTCCCTCCACGACGCTCATGAGCCATGACCGACACTGGCTGTGCTGCGCCGTGTCGCCCCGCAGCGCGTAGATCAGGACATTGACGTCGGCTACCATCATCCGGTGGCGGCGCCCGCACCGAACCGGCCGATGTCCTCCTGCTCTTGTGCCTCAGCGGCGATCTTTTCCGGGTCGACACCGGGCATGAGACCACCGGTCGCGATGCTGACACGCGGCGCCTTCACCGGCCTCGGCTTCCTGCTCCCCCGATCGGCCAGAACCCGACCGAGTCCTTCCTCGATCAGGGAGGTCAGCGTCGTCCCTTCGCGGGCGGCCTTGCGCCGTGCGCGGTCGAGCAACGCATCCGGCAATCGTACGGTCGTTCTCATATGTCTAGACATATACTATGCGCTGTACATATGTCAAGCGTAGCCTGCCAGCACGTGCCGCAACGTGCGGCCGTCAGCTTTCGCCAGGACCGTGGCCACGCACCCGCAAGTCCACGCGAGAGGGCTCCCGCGCCCGGCTCGGCACACAGCGGTCGCCACGGGCGAGCTGATCTGAGGCCGGGCGCAGCGAGCAGGTCAGGACGATGTGGCAGCCGGCCCTTGCGCGATCCTGTCCATCGCCTCGGCCAGCTTGATGTCGAGGGCGGTCAGCCCGCCGGCATCGTGCGTCGAGAGCGTGACGTCGACGCGGTTCCACACGTTGAGCCATTCCGGATGGTGGTTCATCCGCTCGGCGACCAGGGCGGCGCGGGTCATGAAGCCGAACGCCGCATTGAAGTCCCTGAACGTGTAGCGGCGCTGGATGGCGTCGCGACCCTCGGCCATGCGCCAGTCCGGAAGTCGGCCGAGCCCGGCGGTGCGTTCGGCGTCGGTGAGCTTCGTTGCCATCGGGTGCTCCTGTCTACTCGTCGGCGTAGGCGGGATCATAGCCGCCGATCAGCTGGTAGGTCTCCTCGGCAACGTAGGGGCCGCCGCCGACATTGGGCTTCGCCGAGAACAGCACGAAGCGTGGCACGAAGAACGCCGAGGAGCGGAATGCGCCGATGCGGCCGAGCACGCGCGCGACGGCCTCGGGCGGTGTGGCGCGCAGGCGGGCGAGCGTCACGTGCGGCTTGAAGGCGCGAGTCTCGGGCTGGAGGCCGGCCGAGCGAGCGGCGCGCTCGGTCGCGCGGGCGAGCGCGGCGAGTGCATCCGACCGCTCGAGACCGGCATAGATCGCGCGCGGATCGTTGCCGCCGAACGCGCCGAGACCCGCGAGACGCAGCTCGAAGGCGTCGAGTTCGATCTCGGCGAGGCCCGCGGCGAACTCGCGCGCGACCGGGCGCTCGACGTCGCCGGCGAAGCGCAGCGTGATGTGGAAATCGGCGGGGTCGGTCCATTTGGCGCCCGGCAGCGGCTGGCGCAGCCGCGCGAGCTCGGCGCCGATCTCCTCGGGAACCTCGATGCCGGCGAACAATCGGGGCATGGCGCAGAACCTCTTCGAAATGAACCGCCCGGGATGCTGCAATTCGACCGCGACTGCCGCGCTCAGCCTGTTCCTCCCTTCCGCCGCGCGGCCACGCGCGCGATCAGTTGCTCGACGGCCGGCAGGATGCGCTCGACGATGACCGCGACGCCGCGCGCGTTTGGGTGCAGGCCGTCGCTCAGATTGAGGCTCGGCTGCAAGGCGACGCCCTCGAGAAAGAACGGATAGAGCAGCAGTCCTTCCTGCCGCGCGAGGTCCGGAAAGATCGCGTCGAACGACCGCACGTAGGCGTCGCCCCAGTTGCGTGGCGCCGTCATGCCAGCGAGCAGGACATCGAGCCTCATGGCCTTCAACCGGGCGACGATCGTGTGCAGATTGCGCCGCGCCGCCGCCGGATCGAGCCCGCGCAGCGCGTCGTTGGCGCCGAGCTCGACGATCGCGGCATCGGCTCCATCCGGCACCGCCCATGCGAGCCGCTCCAGGCCGGCAGCGGTCGTATCGCCGGAGACGCCCGCGTTGACGATTTCGACCTTGTGGCCTCTCGCCCTCAATGCGGTCTCGAGTTGCGCAGGAAACGCCTCCTGCGGCGCGAGCTGGTAGCCGGCCGTCAAGCTGTCGCCGAAAGCGACGATACGGACCGACCGGTCGGCGGCGGCAGGCGACGAAAAATGCATGGCGATCAGCCCGATAGCAAGAAGCGCATTGACGAGCGGCCGGCCCGACCACATCTGTCGCTGAGCTTTGAATGGCGCGCGTCCCGGCATCATCTTCTCGCCTTACCCATCATCCAAACCGCCGTTTTCACGTAGAAATCATCTGAGCCGCTGGCAACCCCCTCCCCGCCGGCGGCCCGCGGAGTACGACGTGCTGGCACCCGAGCCGATCATCCGCCTCGCCGATGTCCGCCTGACGCTGACGAGCCGCGCCGGCCCGGTCGAGATCCTGCGCGGCGTCAGTCTCGACATCGCAAGCGGCGAATCCGTGGCGATCGTCGGGCCTTCGGGCTCCGGCAAGACTTCCCTCCTGATGGTCGTCGCCGGCCTCGAGCGGGCAACGAGCGGCACTGTCCGCGTCACCGGCCACGATTTTCTGGCACTCGATGAGGATGCGCTCGCGCTCGCCCGCGGCCGCGATATAGGCATCGTGTTCCAGTCGTTCCATCTGGTGCCGACCATGACCGCGCTCGAGAACGTCGCGCTGCCGCTCGAGTTCGCGGGCAACCGCGACGCCTTCAAGGTGGCCCGCGAGCTGTTGGACGAGGTCGGCCTCGGACCACGCGTCGACCACTTCCCGGCGCAGCTCTCGGGCGGCGAGCAGCAGCGCGTCGCGATCGCCCGGGCGCTCGCCCCACGGCCGAAGATCCTGCTTGCCGACGAGCCGACCGGCAACCTCGACGGCACCACGGGCGGCCAGATCGTCGAGCTGCTGTTCGGCCTGCATCGCCGCCGCCAGACGACGCTCGTGCTGATCACCCACGATCTCGAGCTCGCCGGGCAATGCCAGCGCCTCGTGCGGATGGCCGACGGGCGGATCGCCGGCAGGGCGGAGGCATCGGCCGTCGCATGACCGCGATCGACACCGCCCCCGCCGTCCCGAGAGCGCCGGAGGGCCGGCTGCCCCTGCCGCTGCGGTTTGCGCTGCGCGAGATGCGCAGCGGCCTGCGCGGCTTCTACGTGTTCGTCGCCTGCGTCGCGCTCGGCGTGATGGTGATCACCGGCGTCGGCGCGCTGTCGGACGCGCTGCGCGCAGGTTTCGAGGCGCAGGGTCGTGCGATCCTCGGCGGCGACGCGACGCTGGCGCGCTCACACAAGCGCGCGGATGCGGCCGAGCGGGCCTGGATGGCGGCGCGCGGCGCGGTGAGCGAGACCGCGACCATGCGCACCATGGCGCGGCGGCCGGACGGCACCGAGCAGGCGCTCGCCGAGCTCAAGGGCGTCGATGGCACCTATCCGCTCGTCGGCGACGTGCAGCTCAAGGACGGGCGCACGCTCGACGAGGCCGTGCGCCAGGGAGATGGCGCCGCGGTCGATCCCATTCTGCTCGAGCGGCTGAAGCTCGCGATCGGCGACCGCATCGCGCTCGGCACCATCGAGGTGGCGATCACGGCGACCATCGCCCGCGAGCCCGATACCATCACCGACCGCCTCACGTTTGGCCCGCGCGTGCTCGTCTCGACCGCGACCCTCGAGCGGACCGGCCTCGTGCAACCCGGCAGTCTCGTGCGCTGGCGCTATGCGCTGGCATTGGCCAACGGCGATGGCCGCGAGGCGGCCGGCCTCGTCAAGCTCCGCGATGCGATTAAGGCCGCGCTGCCGGAATCGGGCTTCATCGTCGCCGACCGGCGCGACCCCTCGCCCCAGATCACCCGCACGCTCGAGCGGCTGCGCCAGTTCCTGACGCTGATCGGGCTCACCGCCCTGCTCGTCGGCGGCGTCGGCGTCGCCAACGCTGTCACGACCTTCATCGACCGTCGCCACAAGGTGATCGCGACGTTCAAGAGCCTCGGCGCGACCGGCGGCACCGTGTTCGCGACGTTCCTCGCCCAGGTGCTGCTGATCGCCAGCATCGGCATCGCCATCGGGCTGGTGCTCGGCCTCGTCGTGCCGGTCGCGATCACCGCCGCGGTCGGCGAGGCGTTGCCGATCCGCGCCGAGATCCGCATCGGCGCATGGAGCATCGCGCTCGCCGCCCTCTACGGCTATCTCGTCGCGCTCGTCTTCACGCTCTGGCCGCTCGGCCGCGCCGAGCTGATCCGCCCGAGCGTGCTGTTTCGTGACGAGGTCGCGCCGGAGCGGGCGTGGCCGCGCCTGCGCGTCGTCCTGATGACGCTCGCGACGGTGCTGGCGCTCGCCGGCCTCGCGATCCTCTCCTCGGACTCGCGCCGCATCGCCGTCTATTTCTGCCTCGGGCTCATTGTCGTGTTCGCCGTATTCCTCGGCCTCGGTCAGGCGGTGACGTGGGCGGCGCGGCGCATGCCGAGGCCGCGCTTGCCGGAGCTCGCACTCGCGGTCGCCAGCCTCGGCGCGCCAGGCGGGCTCACGCGGTCGGTCGTGCTGTCGCTCGGCGCCGGCCTCTCCCTCCTCGTCGCCGTCGCGCTCGCCGATGCCGCGATCGTCAAGGAGCTCACCGGCCGCGTGCCGGCCAACAGCCCCAACTACTTCGTGCTCGACATCGCCAAGGGCGACTATCCGGCCTTCGCCGACCTCGTGCGCAAAGAGGTCCCGGGCGCTCTGGTCGACCAGGCACCGATGCTGCGCGGCCGCCTGCTTCGGCTCAACGGCGTGCCGGTCGAGGAGGTCAAGGCGCCGCCCGAGGCGCAATGGGTGCTGACCGGCGATCGCGGCCTCTCCTACGCGCAGGTGGTGCCCGAGGGCTCGACCGTCGTAGCGGGGAGTTGGTGGCCGGCCGATTACGCCGGCGAGCCGCTCGTCTCCTTCGAGGCCGACCTCGCCAGGAAGCTCGCGCTGAAGCTCGGCGATACGGTGGTCGTCAACGTTCTCGGCCGCAACGTCACCGCCCGGATCGCGAGCCTGCGTGAGGTCAAGTGGGAGAGCCTGGCGATCAACTTCGTCATGGTGTTCTCGCCAAACACGCTGCAGGCCGCACCGCACAACCTGATCGCGACCGTGACGCTGCCGACCGGTGCGTCCTTGGCGGCGGAGGCCGACGTCGCCCGCGCGATCGGCAAAACGTTCCCGGCCGTCACGGCGATCCGCGTCAAGGACGCGATCAACTCGTTCCAGCAGGTGTTCGGCAAGATCATGATCGCGGTGCGGGTGGCGGGCAGCGTGACGCTGCTTGCCGGCGCGCTGGTGCTCGCGGGCGCACTGGCGACCGCGCAGCGGCGGCGAATCAAGCAGGCGGTGATCATGAAGACGCTCGGTGCCACCCGCCGGCGCATCCTCGCCTCCCACTTCGCCGAGTACGTGATCCTCTCGGTCGTGACCGCCGGCTTTGCGGTGGGGCTGGGCTCGCTCGCTGCCTGGATCGCCCTCACTCGGGTCATGGACGTCGAGTTCGTGCTCTCGATTCCGGCAGTGCTTCAAGCCCTTGGCGTATCGCTGACCCTGGTCGCCTTGTTCGGTGGGCTCGGCACCTGGGCGGTGCTGCGGGCCCCTGCGGTGCCATATCTTCGGTCAGAGTAGACGGCCCGCGCCCGCCGATCACAAGAACCGGTACGGCTCCGGACGGTCACCCTTGCCGGATCGCTGCATAATCCCTACCTTGCCGCTCGGAATAGTCGTCGGCCGCCTTGAAACAGGCGCAGGCCGTGGGCATATTCCGGTCATGCGGATCACAGAGGGTCCGCCAGAGCGGTCAAAGGAATCTCGACAATGGCTCAACCCGACAACAGGTATGCGACCTCGGTACCGACGTCGCGTACCACGACGGCAGTGCTCGACGAGGGCCTGCGCGCGTACATGCTGCGCGTTTACAACTACATGGCGGGTGGCGTCGCCCTGACCGGCCTCGTCGCCTATTTGGTCTCGAGCCAGGCCTATGTGACGAACGCCGCCGGCCGGCGCACGCTGACCGATCTCGGCCAGCTTCTCTACGCTTCGCCCCTGAAGTGGGTGATCATGCTCGCTCCGCTGGCGTTCGTGTTCTTCCTGTCGTTCCGTGTCTACAAGATGAGCACGGCGGCAGCGCAGCTGAGCTTCTGGCTGTTCTCAGCCGTGATGGGCCTCTCGCTCTCGGCGATCTTCCTGGTCTTCACCGGCCAGTCGATCTACCGGGTGTTCTTCATCACCGCGGCGGCCTTCGCCGGTCTCTCGCTGTTCGGCTACACGACCAAGAAGGACCTGTCCGGCTGGGGCTCGTTCCTGATCATGGGCGTGATCGGCATCATCATCGCCGCGCTCGTCAACATCTTCCTGCAGTCGAGCGCGCTGCAGTTCGCCATCTCGGTGATCGGTGTGCTGGTGTTTGCGGGCCTCACCGCCTACGACACCCAGCAAGTCAAGGACGGCTACTACGAGATCGCCGGCGACGCGACGGCCATGGCCAAGGGCGCCATCATGGGCGCGCTGAACCTCTACCTCGACTTCATCAACATGTTCACCTCGATGCTGAACCTGTTCGGTGACCGCGAGTAGCCTCGCGACGGAAGAGCGCAAGACTCCAAGGGCCCTGCCGCAAGGCGGGGCCCAATGCTGTTCCCGGCCTGCCCCTGCCGAAATGTCGGCACGCGAGGATCAGCCGCCCGCCGACGCCGCCTCGTAGGCCTCGCTTGCCGCGAGCCAGGCGTCCTCGGCGGCGGCAAGCTCCTTGGCGAGCCGGCCGCGCTCGACCGTCATCGCCTTGGCCTTTGCCGGATCGCGCGCATAGAGCCCGGGATCGGCAAGCGCACGGTCGATCGCCGCAACGAGGCCGGCGATCCGCTCGACCTCCCGCTCGCTCGTCTGGCGCTGTAAGCGCAAGGGCGCGAGCCCGGCCCGCTTCTCCGCCGCCTGCCGGCGCTGGTCGGCCCGGCCGGCCTTGGGCGTCGCGCCGTCGCGCCCCTCCGCACGGCGCTCGCGCGCTCGTGGACCACGCTCGGAGAGGAGCAGCTCGCGGTAGCTCGCCATGTCGCCGTCGTAGGGCCTGACCGTGCCGCGGGCGACGAGCCACAGCCGCTCCGCGCAGGCTTCCACCAGGTGGCGGTCATGGCTGATCAGGATCACCGCGCCCTCGTAATCGTTGAGCGCGCGCACCAGCGCCTCGCGGCTGTCGACGTCGAGGTGGTTGGTCGGCTCGTCGAGTATGAGGAGATGCGGCTTGGAGAACGCGGCCAGCATGAACAGCAGCCGCGCCTTCTCGCCGCCGGAAAGCTTGCCCGCCGCGGTGTCCGCCTTGCCGGCACTGAAGCCGTAGGCGCCGAGCCGCGCCCGCTTGTGCGCCTCGGTCGCCTCCGGCAGCAGCCCGGTAATGTAGTCGTAAGGGCTTGCCTGCTCGTCGAGGTCGTCGAGCTGGTGCTGGGCGAAGTAGCCGACCGTGATCTTCTGCACGCCGTAGACGGCTCCCGAGAGCGGCGCCAGCCGGCCGGCGACGAGCTTGGCGAACGTCGACTTGCCGTTACCATTCTGCCCGAGCAGCGCGATGCGATCGTCGTTGTCGATCCTGAGGTCGAGGCCGGCGAGCACCGGCTGGCCAGACGCATAGCCCGCGCTCGCGCCCTCCATGCGGATCAGCGGCGACGCGATCGGCTTCTCCGGGGTCGGGAACGCAAACGGCATCACGCGATCCTCGACCATCTCCGCGATCGGCTGCATGCGCGCAAGCGCCTTGATGCGGCTCTGCGCCTGCGCTGCCTTGCTCGCCTTCGCCTTGAAGCGCGCGACGAACGCCTCGATGTGGCGGCGCTCGTCGTCCTGCTTCTTCTTGAGCTTGAGGTCGAGCCGCTGGCGCTCGCGCCGCGCCTCCTCGAACGCGTCGTAGCCGCCGGTATAGAGCGTCAGCTTGCCGCGATCGAGATGCAGGATCTGATCGACCGCGCGGTTGAGCAGGTCGCGGTCGTGGCTGACCATCAGCACGGTGCCGGGATAGGTGCGCAGATAGCTCTCGATCCAGAGCGTGCCCTCGAGGTCGAGGTAGTTGGTCGGCTCGTCGAGCAGCAGCAGGTCGGGTTCCAGGAACAGCACGGCGCCGAGCGCGACGCGCATGCGCCAGCCGCCGGAGAACTCGCGGCAGGGGCGACGCTGCGCCGCCTCGTCGAAGCCGAGGCCGGCGAGGATCCGGGCGGCGCGGGCGGGCGCGGCGTGGGCGCCGATGTCGGCGAGGCGGAGCTGGATCTCGCCGATGCGGTGGCCGTCGGTCGCGGTCTCGGCCTCGGTCAGCAGACGCGCGCGTTCGACGTCGTTCGAGAGCACCCAGTCGACGAGGCTCTCCTCCCCGCCGGGCGCCTCCTGCGCGACGTAGCCGATGCGGGTCGCCTTGGGATAGCTGATGGCGCCGCCGTCCGGATGCAGCTCGCCGGTGATGAGGCGAAGGAGCGTCGTCTTGCCGGTGCCGTTGCGACCGACGAGCCCGACCTTGTGGCCGGCCGGAATGCCAGCCGTCGCGCCTTCGAGCAGCGCCCGGCCCTCGATGCGGAACAGGAGTTCGTTGATGTGCAGCATGGCCGGGGTGATACTGGCTCGAAGCGCGCATGTCACCGGTCTGCGCGCGGGAGTGCGAGCGATGCTGATCCGCGACATCACGATCATCGAGCAGGGCGCGGCGATGATCCATGTGCGGATCGGGCTGGCGACCGCCTCCGCCGGCCCGCGCCCCGCCGCCCGCCTCGCCGGCAACCCGCTCGTGCAATGCGCTTCCGTGCCGTCGTCCGCCTCGGCTAGAGTGCTCCGCGCGCGCAGCATCGCCCGCGGCTGAGGGAGAACTCCATGTCGAATGCCAGCTCGGTCCCTTCCTTCGGTGGCCGTGGCCCGGGCGGCCAGCCGCCGCGCCGGGCCGACGATATCGACTTCAAGATCCACGGCCAGGAGATGCAGTTCGTCGAGATCGAGCTCGATCCGGGCGAGAGCGCGATCGCGGAAGCCGGCGGCATGATGTTCAAGGATCCGAGCGTCGAGATGGACACCGTGTTCGGCGACGGCTCGAAGGCGCCGGGCGGTTTCTTCGGCAAGCTCGCGACCGCCGGCAAGCGGCTGCTGACCGGCGAGAGCCTGTTCATGACCACCTTCACGCATCAGGGACAGGGCAAGGCCCGCGTCGCCTTCGCCTCGCCCTATCCCGGAACGATCATCCCGTTCCGTCTCTCCGACATGGGCGGGATGATGATCGCCCAGAAGGATGCGTTCCTGTGCGCTGCCAAGGGCGTGACGATCGGCATCCATTTCCAGAAGAAGATCATGACGGGCCTCTTCGGCGGGGAAGGCTTCATCATGCAGAAGCTCGAGGGCGACGGCTTCGCCTTCATCCACGTCGGCGGCTGCGTGGTCGAGCGCCAGCTCGCGGCCGGCGAGGAGCTGCACATCGACACGGGCTGCGTCGCGGCGATGACCGCCGGCATCGACTTCGACATCGTACGGGCGGGCTCGGTGAAGTCGATGATCTTCGGCGGCGAGGGCGTGTTCTTTGCGCAGCTCCGCGGCCCCGGGACGGTGTGGATCCAGAGCCTGCCGTTCTCGCGCCTCGCCGGGCGGATCATCGCCAATGCGGGGCCGCTCGGGGGCAAGGGGGAAGGATCGATCCTCGGGCCGATCGGTGGCGTGCTCGGCGGCGACAACGATTGATGCGGACTGCCACGGCGGCGCCCACATGGGGCCGCCGGCCGGCCCGAATCACTTCGCCATTTATCACTCGTTAGCCGAATCGGCGTGGAGTTGGCGTCGGCCGGAAGCGAGGCGACGAAGCGCTCGCGGGACCGGCCGTCCGAGGAGGGGCTTGATGTTGCAGAGCGTCATCGACAGTCTTCCGGACCGCTCGGCCTATCCCGAGCTCGCGCGCGCCCGCGTGCTCGTGACCGGGCTGTCGCCGCGCACCGGCGTCGACATCGCCCGCGCGTTCGCCGACCAGGGCGCCCGGCTCGTCTTGCAGATGCAGGACGACAGCATCGAAAGCCAGACGCTGCTCGAGGTGCTGGCACGGACCGCCGATGAGGTCAGGGTGTTCCCCTCGCCCTTCGCCGACCAGGAGACGGCCGTCGCTTTCGCGCAGAAGGCCGCGGCGGCCTACGGCGGGCTCGACGTCGTCGTCAATCTCATCGCCCTTCCCGATACAGCGCTCGCCGACGGGGTGACCGTGCAGCAGATCGAGGACATCGTCGCCGCCCGGCTCGGTCCGGCCTGCCTCATAACCCGCATTGCCGCCAACCGCATGCGGCTGACCTGGACGAATGGCCTGGTGCTCAATGTCCTCGCGGCCGCGCGGCCGTCGAGTTCGCGGCAGGCCGCCCTCGGCTCGATCGCGCGGGCAGCGCTCGCCACCATGACGCGGGCCGAAGCGCTGGCCTGGGCCGGCGAGGGCGTGCGCATCAATGCGGTCGGCCCGAGGGATGCAGCCCCCATGGCAACGCCAGCGCGCGGCCTTCGCGGCGAGCCCGACATCGCGGCACTGGCGCTGTTTCTTGCCTCCGCGCGCGGGCGCGACCTCACGGGCCACGTCTTCGACCTGGATCAGGTCGCGAGCGGCTGCCGCTGAGGCAGCTTCAGCGCTCGCTCGCACGTGGAATATTCAGCATGGTCGCCGCATGCCGGAGCGGCGAGCTCTCGGGCAGCTCGTAGAGCTTGCGGAACGCCGGCAGGTGCTTGTCGAGCCGATCGCGCGGGCCCTCGCGCACCGGCTCGAGCGTCGCCGACACCAGCGCGATGCGGCTCGTGGTCACGCCGAGCACCCATTCGGGCATTCCACCGTGCGCATAGGGGGCCGCGTTGAACTTCGGGTTGCTCGGCTCGAGCTGGAAGACGGTCACCGCGCGCGGCGCCGAGCCCGGGTCGAAGATGTAGCCTTCGGGAAAGTCGCTTCTGTAGCGCGGCGGATCCGTATCGGCACAGCGCGTGCCGTCGCGGCGCGGAGCGCACCGCCATGCCATTGTTCGCCCGGCAGGCAGCACGACGACGCGGCCGTCCCGCAGCGGGAACGTCAACACGCGCCCCTTGGCATCTGACCAGGCGAAGTAGTTGGCACGCATGTAGCTGCGGGAGACGACATCGTCGCTGACGATCTCGCCGTCGACATCGAGTGTCACGCGCCAGCGGGTGTTGTCGGTCACCTCGGCGCAACCCGCGACGAGGAGGCCGGCCAGCATCAGCATGGGACGAGCACGCATCGCGCGATGCCTCCTTGCGGTTAATCGTCAGCGCCATACCGATGCGCCGTGATCATTGTTCATGCAATAAGCGTTCCATTGCGATCACCGCTCATGCTCGTTGCTCACATGCCGCAAGCCGAGGATGGGCTCCGGTCGCGGCGCTCGGGCCGGGGGCCCTGCGCCGGGCGATAGGCCCCCTGATGTCGGCCGGTGCGACGCGAGGAGATCGAACCTATCGGGCCCTGCCTGCCGAGCTTCTTGACAAGCCGGGGGACCGGGGAATATCACCCGCTCCTGCTTGGCACTCTGCGATCTTGAGTGCTAACAGCTGTCGCAAGCCACAGGGCCGGCGGCAGGCAGGCACAGTTGCAACATCAATGGAAGACAGCACCCCATGAAGTTCCGCCCCCTGCACGACCGCGTGGTCGTCCGCCGCGTCGAAAGCGAGACGAAGTCCGCCGGCGGCATCATCATTCCCGACACCGCCGCCGAGAAGCCCCAGCAGGGCGAGGTCATCGCGGTCGGCCCCGGGGCCCGCGACGAAACCGGCAAGCTGATCCCGATCGACGTCCGGAAGGGCGACAAGGTGCTGTTCGGCAAGTGGTCCGGCACCGAGGTCAAGATCGACGGCCAGGAGCTGCTGATCATGAAAGAGAGCGACATCATGGGCGTATTGGATCGCTGACGCGGTCCAGCGAGGCAGTCGGCGATAGGCAGTAGGCAATAGGGCGGCCGAGCCCCAGCCGCAGCCTGACGGCCCTACTGCCTACTGCCCATTGCCTATTTGCCCCACTCCTCCATCCCCAAACCACAGGACCATCCAACCATGGCTGCCAAGGACGTCAAATTCTCTCTCGACGCACGCGAGCGCATGCTGCGCGGCGTCGACATCCTCGCCAACGCCGTCAAGGTCACGCTCGGCCCGAAAGGCCGCAACGTCATTCTCGACAAGAGCTTCGGCGCGCCGCGCACGACCAAGGACGGCGTCACCGTCGCCAAGGAGATCGAGCTCGAGGACAAGTTCGAGAACATGGGCGCCCAGCTCGTCCGCGAGGCGGCGCAGAAGACCAACGACATCGCCGGCGACGGAACGACGACGGCCTGTGTGCTCACCCAGTCGATCGTCCGCGAGGGCATGAAGGCGGTCGCCGCCGGCATGAACCCGATGGACCTCAGGCGCGGCATCGACAAGGCCGTCGCGCAGGTGATCGAGGAGATCTCGAAGAAGGCCAAGAAGGTCAAGAACTCCGACGAGATCGCCCAGGTCGGCACGATCTCCGCCAACGGCGAGAAGGAGATCGGCAAGATGATCGCGCACGCGATGCAGAAGGTCGGCAACGAGGGCGTGATCACGGTCGAGGAGGCCAAGAGCCTGGAGACCGAGCTCAACGTGGTCGAGGGCATGCAGTTCGACCGCGGCTATCTCTCGCCCTACTTCATCACCAACGCCGACAAGATGGTCGCCGAGCTCGAAGACCCCTACATCCTGATCCACGAGAAGAAGCTGACCGGCCTGCAGGCCATGCTGCCGGTGCTCGAGGCGGTGGTCCAGACGGGCCGTCCGCTGCTCATCATCTCGGAGGACGTCGAGGGCGAGGCGCTGGCGACGCTGGTCGTCAACAAGCTGCGCGGCGGCCTCAAGGTCTGTGCGGTCAAGGCGCCGGGCTTCGGCGACCGCCGCAAGGCCATGCTCGAGGACATCGCGACGCTGACCAACGGGCAGACGATCAGCGAGGACCTCGGCATCAAGCTCGAGACGGTCAGCCTCGACATGCTCGGCCGCGCCAAGCGGGTGACGGTCGACAAGGAGAACACGACGATCGTCGACGGCTCCGGCAAGAAGAAGGACATCGAGGCCCGGATCACCCAGATCAAGGCGCAGATCGAGGAGACGACCTCCGACTACGACCGCGAGAAGCTGCAGGAGCGCCTCGCCAAGCTCGCCGGCGGCGTTGCCGTGATCAAGGTCGGCGGCGCGACCGAGGTCGAGGTGAAGGAGCGTAAGGACCGCGTCGACGACGCCCTCAACGCCACCCGTGCCGCGGTCGAGGAGGGCGTGGTCGCCGGCGGCGGCGTCGCGCTGTTGAAGGCCGTTGCCGCGATCACCGTCAATGGCCTCAACGAGGACGAGGACGCCGGCATCCAGATCGTGCGCAAGGCGCTGCAGTCGCCGATCCGCCAGATCGCCGAGAACGCCGGCGTCGAGGGTTCGATTGTGGTCGGCAAGGTGCTCGAGGCGCGCGGCGCCAACTTCGGCTACGACGCCCAGAAGGACGAGTACGGCGACTTGATCGAGAAGGGCATCATCGACCCCGCCAAGGTCGTGCGCACCGCGCTGCAGGACGCCGCCTCGATCGCCGGCCTGCTGATCACGACGGAAGCCGGCGTCGCCGAGGCCCCGAAGAAGAAGGACGCCCACGCCGGCCACAACCACGGCGGCGGCATGGACATGTGAGGCGGGCGCGTCTCGCGCTCTTCCAAGACTCACAACCGCCCGCGGAGCGATCCGCGGGCGGACGTGCTTCAGCAGCGCCATGACGCTCGATCATCCTCAGGCCTGTTCGGTCGAGCGCTGCTCCTTCAGCGGCGGTCAGTGCCGGCTCGAGGTCGCCTGGCGTAACAGCCTGATGCCGGCTCGGGTGTCGAAGCGTCGGGGTCGGTTATCGAGGTGCGTTCCGGGTCCGGCCCCAATCAACGGGACCGAGGGTCCGACCTCGTCAATCTCCGGCTCTAGGCGACGCCCCAGGTGTCGGCGACGCGATAGCCTTCGGGCCAGGGGTCGGAGGGATCGACGAGGTAGGTGTGGTGGCCGGTGATCCAGGCGCGGCCCTTGATCGTCGGCGTGATCGCGGGGCGCCCCGCAACGGTCATCAGGCCCGCAATGCGCCCCTCGAACCGCGAGCCGATGAGGCTCTCGTGGACGAGGGTGTGGCCTTCCCGAAGCGTCCCTCGCGCGTGCAGCACCGCCATGCGCGCGGAAAGCCCGGTGCCGGTCGGCGAGCGGTCGCAGCGTCCAGGCGAGACGATGCAGGTGTTGCGGGCCATGAAGCCGTCGGCCGTTGCGGCAAGTGGCCCGGCGAGCTGCACGATCGAGACGTCGTGAACATCGGCGAGCTCGGGGTGGACGACCGGGTGCTGCGCGCGGGCGGCGGCGCGGATGCGCTGGCCGGCGAGCGCAAGGTCGCGCGCCTCCCCCGGCACGAGCCGGAAGCCGAGCGCTGCCGCATCAGCGATCGCGTAGATCATGCCGCCATAGGCGATATCGACCCTGATCCGCCCGTGGCCTTCGACCTCGAGCGGGCAGTCGAGCGAAAGTGCGAACGAGGGCACGTTGCGGATCGTCACCGAGACGCACTTGCCCGCGCGGCATTCCGCGATGATGTCGACCTTGCCGCCGGGCATGTCGAGCGCGAAGGTGGTTTCGGGCTCGACCATCTCCACCATGCCGGTCTCGAGCAGCACGGTCGCGATGCACATGGTGTTGGAGCCCGACATCGGCGGGTACTCGGTCGGTTCCATGACGATGGCGCCGGCCGCGCAGTCGGGACGCGCCGCGGGCACGAGCAGGTTGATGTGGCGGGCGACCGAGCCGCGCGGCTCCTGGATCAGCACCCGGCGGATGTGGTCGCTGTCGCGCTCGAAGGCGAGCTTGCGCTCCATCATGGTCGCGCCGGAGGGCGGCAGAACGCCGCCGACGATGACGTCGCCGACCTCGCCCTCGGCATGGCAGCCGACGACGGTGATGGTGCGCTTCGCGGCCATGTGGCGATCCTCGTCCCGGCGGCGCTTCACTCTACCGCCGATGGCCTTTCGACGCGATATTTGAGATACACGGGGCATGGCCGACCGCGACGACCAGATGGTGCTCCAGTTCCGCGACGTGCTCGCCGAGACGGAGCGGCTGCCGGCGGCGGCCCTCGCGACCTACCAGCGCCGGCTGCTCGAGCCGCTGCTGCGCCATGCGCGCCGGAACATCCCGTTCTACGGGTCGCGGCTCGGCCCCCTGTTCCGTGGTGACGACCTCGACCTCGACCGCTGGGGCGACGTGGCGATCGTCACGCGGGCCGAGGCGCAGGCCAACATCCAGGGTATGACGGCCTCGGCAGTGCCGCCGCATCTGGGACGCATGAGCCCCGACGAGACGTCGGGGTCGACCGGGCGGCCGCTCGTCTTCACGACCAATCATCTCCAGGCGGTTGCCGCCCGCGCCATGACCGACCGGCTCTATCGATGGTGGGGGTTCGACGGCGACCGCACGCTGGCATCTTTCATCTCGCGGCGGAAAGTGCCGGCGCCCGCTCCCGACGGCGTGACCGATCACGGCTGGCGCACGGGTTGGCCGTCAGGCATCCACCACCTGATCGACATGAGTGCGGACACCGACCAGCAGATCGACTGGCTGATGCGCCGCCGCCCCGATTATCTTCTCGCTTACTCGGCGGCGCTGCGGCCGCTCGCCGAGCGCCTGCGCGAGCGCGGCCTCCCGGTGAGACTCGAGCGCATCATCGGCATCTCCAACGTGCTCTCGGCGGAGACGCGTGCGCTCTGCCGCGAGGTGCTCGGCGCGCCGGTCGTCGACGTCTACGGCGCCGACGAGGTCGGCACCATTGCGATCGAATGCGCGCGGTGCGGGCGCTATCACATCGCAGCCGAGGCCGTCCACGTCGAGATCGTCGACGAGGCCGGGCGGCCGTGCGGGCCCGGCGAGACGGGCCGTGTGATCGTGACGCCGTTCTACGGATACGCGACGGCGTTCATCCGCTATGAGCTCGGCGACTACGCCACGGTCGGCGATCCCTCGGTCGACTGTCCGATCAAGCTGCCGGTGCTCGCCCGCATCATCGGGCGCTTCCGCAACACGTTCCGCCTCGCCGACGGCCGCATCATCTATCCGCTGTTCTCGATCGCGAAGCTGAGGACCTTCGTGCCGATGGCGCAGTTCCAGGTGGTCCAGACCGAGCCGGACGCGATCGAGGTGCGCTATGTGCCCCTGCCGGGCGCCGGGCCTGCCGATGCCACGGGGCTCGAGGCGTTTCTGCGCCAGGAGCTCGACCCGGGGTTCCGTGTCCGGCCGGTGGCGGTCGCGGCGATCCCGCGCTCGGCCAGCGGCAAGTTCGAGGATTTCCTGTCGCTGGTCGATCGCCCGCAAAGCTGAAGCCGGGCACGAGGGCCCGGCCCGAGGTCCGCCGCGCCTGGCGCGTCAGAACTTGTAGCTGATGCCGAGCCGCAGCTTGTGGGCGTCGACGTCGAAGCTGCCCTGCGTGCCGACGGGCAGTGCCGCCGCGAGCGGGACGTTGAACGAGCCGAAGTCCTCGTAGAGATACTCGCCGCGGACGATCCAGTTGCGCGACAGCGCGAGCTCCGCCCCGGCGCCGACCGTGTAGCCGGTGAGGGTGTCCGACTTGGCGGCCGAGAAGCTGAATGTTGGCGCGGTCGTCCGCGCATAGGTCTCGCGCCACTCGAAGTCGGCAAAGGCGACGCCTGCGGTCGCGTAGAACAGCCATGCCCCGCTCGTGACGCCGAGGCGGGCGCGGATCGTACCCTGCCAGCTCAGCTCGGCGCGCGAGTTGAGTGTGTAGGCGGCACCATCGAGGGAAATCGTCCGGGTCCTCGAATCCTCGCCGTTGCCCCAGGTGAAGTCGCCCTCGAGGCCGACGATCCAGGGTGCGCCGAGGCGGACGTTGTAGCCGCCGTGCAAGCCGAAGATGCCGCTGCCAAGGTCATAGGTCTCATTCCGGGCCGGAATGACCGGATCGATGTCGACGGGATTATTGAGCGTGTAGGTGCCAGTGGTGAGGCTCCCGTCGCTCCAGCGGTAGCCACCATGAACGCCGATGTAGGCGCCGCTCCAGTCAGGCACCTGCGCCTGCGCGGTCGAGGCGGAAATATCGAGCAATGTCAGGGCTGCGAGGCCGGACAGCAACTTCTTGCTCACGGGAAACTCTCCAGTCGATTGTCCGCGCATCCGCGACACTCGTAGCATTGCGGCGCACTGGACACTGTGATTGTTGCGTCACACGGCTGATATTTCGTCGAAAAGCAAACAGAATTAATGACTTGGTAACCATTGTTCAATGATCGGCGAGCCCGCGCGACTCGATCTCGTCGGGCAGGGCCCGCACCTTGTGGAGGTTCTTGGCCTCGCCGACGATTGCCAGGAAGAGCGGGCAAGGCCGCCCCTCCCCCGCCGCCATGACGATGGAGGAGAGCTGCCGGCCTGCGCCCAGCGGGGTCATGCACGCGGTCCTGGGATCACGCGACGAGGTTGGCGAGCACGCTCTGGAAGAGCTTGAGGCCGTCGGTCGAGCCGAGCGCGGCCTCGCAGGCGTTCTCGGGGTGGGGCATCATGCCGAGGATGCGCCGGTTCTCGCTGCAGATGCCGGCGATGTTGCGCTGGGCGCCGTTCGGATTGGCGGCGGGGGTGACGTTGCCGGCGCGGTCGCAGTAGCGGAACACGACCCGGTCCTCCGCCTCGAGCCGGTCGAGGGTCGCCGGATCGGCGAAATAGTTGCCGTCGCCGTGCGCGACGATCACCTGCGCGACCTCACCCTTGCGGTAGCGCTCGGTGAAGAGCGTCCGCGCCGTCTCGACCTTGAGATGCACGTCCTTGCAGATGAACCTCAGCGAGGCATTGCGTTGCAGGACGCCCGGCAGCAGGCCGGTCTCGCACAGCATCTGGAAACCGTTGCAGACGCCGAGCACGGCCGTGCCGGCCTTCGCGCGCCGGATCACGTCGCGCATGATCGGCGAGTGCGCCGCCATCGCGCCGCAGCGCAGGTAGTCACCGTAGGAGAAGCCGCCGGGGAGCACGATCAGGTCGGCGGAGCCGACGTCGCTGTCGCCGTGCCAGACATAGCTCGTCGGCCGGCCGGCGACGCGCGCGATCACCTCGCCGATGTCGCGCTCACGATTGGTGCCGGGAAAGACGATGACGGCGGTGCGCATAGGAGCTCCGAATCCGACGGACTGACGGGGCGTCCTTAGCAAACCGGTAAAAAATCGCCAATGCCGGCATCCCGTCCGCTCGCCGCATGCTTGCCAAGTCCGCGTCGCGGGCTACAACGGCGCGCGCCTTGCTTTGCGCGGAATTGCTGCCTATGCCGCGGGCTCGCTCGCACTCGCGACCAACCGGGGGATACTCGCCATGCTGCCCAAGCCGCGCGCCGACCTGGCGCCGAATACGGCCGATTTCGAGCGACTGCCGCTGATCAAGCCGACCGGGTTCCGCGAGTACGACGCTCGCTGGCTGTTCCCCGAGGAGATCAACCTGATGGGTCTCAACGCCATTGGGCTCGGCCTCGCGACGCTCTTCGACCAGCGCCGAGTGCCGAAACGCTTCGTCGTCGGCCATGACTTCCGCTGGTACTCGGCGAGCGTGAAGCAGGCGCTGATCACCGGCCTTCTCGCCGGCGGGGCGGAGGTGCACGACATCGGCCTCGCGCTCTCGCCGATGGCCTACTTCGCGCAGTTCGCGCTCGACGTGGAAGGCGTCGCGATGGTGACCGCGAGCCACAACGACAACGGCTGGACCGGCATCAAGATGGGCATGCAGCGGCCGATGACGTTCGGCCCCGACGAGATGACTGCGTTGAAGGAGATCGTGCTCGCCGGGCGCTCGGAAACCCGCGTCGGCGGCCGCTACCTGTTCGTGCCCGACTTGGCGGAGCGCTACATGGCCTCGCTCGCCGACCGGCCGCGACTGAAGCACCCCATCAAGGTCGTGTGCGCCTGCGGCAACGGCACGGCCGGCGCGTTCGCGCCCGCAGTGCTCGAGCGGCTCGGCTGCGAGGTCGTGCCGCTCGACACCGACCTCGACCACACCTTTCCGCGTTATAACCCGAACCCCGAGGACCTGAAGATGCTGCACGCCATCGCCGATGCGGTGGTCGCACACAAGGCCGCCGTCGGGCTCGGCTTCGACGGCGACGGCGACCGCTGCGGCGTCGTCGACAACGCGGGGTCCGAGATCTTCGCCGACCGGGTCGGGGTGATGCTGGCGCGCGACCTCTCGGCGCTGCATCGCGGTGCGACCTTCGTTGCCGACGTGAAGTCGACCGGGCTCTTCGCAACCGATCCCGTATTGATCGAGAACGGCGCCCGCACGCTCTACTGGAAGACCGGCCACTCCTACATGAAGCGCTATACCCATGAGCAGAAGGCGCTGGTCGGCTTCGAGAAGTCCGGCCATTTCTTCTTCCAGCCGCCGCTCGGGCGCGGCTATGACGACGGCCTCGTTTCCGCGATCGCCGTGCTCGACATGCTCGACCGCAACCCGGGCCGCTCCATGGCCGACCTCGAGCGCTCGCTGCCCAAGACGTGGCAGTCGCCGACCATGTCGCCGAAGTGCGGGACGAGAAGGAAGTACGGTGTCGTCGACCGCATCGTGGTGCAATACCAGGAGGTGGCGCGGAAGGGCGGGCGGATCGCCGGCCAGGGCGTGCGCGATCTCGTCACCGTCAACGGCGTGCGGGTGACGCTCGCCGACGGCACGTGGGGCCTCGTGCGCGCCTCCTCCAACAAGCCCGAGCTCGTCATCGTCGTCGAGAGCCCGGTGTCGGAAGCGAACCGCAACGCCATGTTCGCCGACATCGAGGCGCGCCTCGCCGGCTTCCCCGAGGTCGGCGCGTTCAATCAGAAGATCTGACGGCGGGGCAAACTCCGCAGGTTCGGGGTCGCCCCCCGGCCCCTTCGCTCAGCGCGTATCGACACTCATCGTGCCCGGGGTCTGAAACGAAAAGCACCTCGCATTCAAGGCGCCGTCCCACATGACCCCGGCAATCGCCGCGGGGCGGGGGCAAAAGCAGTTGCCTCCCGGGCGCCGAGCCCGATACGCTTTCATTCGTTGCTTCGCGATAACCGCAGCCGGAGGCTCGCATGGTCGCGGTACGCTAGATGGTCGACGACGTCGCCGCCGCGAAGGCGTTCTACGTCGCGCGCCTCGGGTTCCGCATCCTCGAGGAGTGGGGCGACGCCATGGCGATCGTCGAGCGGGAAGGTCTGAAGCTCTGGCTCGCGGGGCCGTCCTCGTCCGCCGCGCGGGCGATGCCGAACGGCGCCAAGCCGCAACCCGGCGGCTGGAACCGCATCGTCATCGCCGTCGACGCCATCGACGAGGTGGTAGCGCAGCTCGCGGCCGCGGGTGTCGGGCTCCGCAACCCCGTGACGCGGGGCCCCGGCGGCGCACAGGTGCTGATCGAGGACCCCTCCGGCAACCCGATCGAGCTGTTCGAGGCGCGGCGGGGCTGAGGCGGCCGTGCCGCCGCCGAGCCATGGACGCGGCGGCCGGGAAGCCGCAATATCGGTACGGGCGATGAGTGCACGCGAGGGATTGCGCACCGCAGGCCCAGGAGACGCGCGATGACCCAACGTTGCATCCCGGCCGTGTTCATGCGCGGCGGCTCGTCGAAGGGGGTGTTCCTCCACGCCCGCGACGTGCCGAAGGAGCGTGCCGCGCTCGACGCACTGCTGCTCGCGGTGATCGGCAGCCCGGATCCCAACGGCCGCCAGCTCGACGGCATGGGCGGCGGGATCTCGTCGCTGTCGAAAGGGGTCATCATCGGCCCTGCGACGCGCGCCGACTGCGACGTCGACTACACGTTCGCGCAGGTCGCGGTCGACAAGCCGGTCGTCGACTGGGGCGCCAACTGCGGCAACCTCTCCTCCGCGGTCGGCCCGTTCGCCGTCGATGAGGGACTCGTCAAAGCCGGCGACGGCGAGGCCCTGGTGCGCATCCACCAGGTGAACACCAGGAAGGTCATTCATGCGCGGTTCCCGGTCGCGGGCGGTCGCGCCAGGGTCGACGGCGACTTCGCCATCGCCGGCGTCGCCGGCACGGGCGCGCGCATCCGTCTCGATTTCCTCGAGCCCGGCGGCTCGGCGACGCAGGACCTGCTGCCGACCGGCAGGGCAATCGAGACGCTCACCGTCGACGGCGTCGGGCCGGTGACGGTCTCGATGGTCGATGCGGCGAATGCGGCGGTGTTCGTCGCCGCGCGCGATCTCGGCCTCATCGGCGCGGAAAGTCCCGAGGCCATCGAGGCCAATTCCGAGATGATGGCGAAACTCGATCGCATCCGCCGGGCGGCGGGCGTCGCGATGGGCTTTGCGGCGCGCCCCGACAAGGTAGGCCTGGCGAACCCCAAGGTCGCGATGCTGGCGCCGCCGACGCCGTTCACCGCGCTCGACGGCACGCCTGTCGCGGCGGAGGCGCAGGACATCACCGTGCGGATGATCTCCATGGAGCGCGCGCACCGCGCCGTGCCGCTCACCGGCGCGATGTGCCTCGGCGTCGCCGCACGCATCCATGGCTCGCTCGCCCACGAGCTCGCCCGCAAGTCGCAGAGCGACGAGGTGCGCGTCGCCAATCCGTCGGGCGTCGTCGCGGTCGGTGCCGAGGTCGAGAAAGGCGAGCGCTGGGAGGCCAGGAGCGCGGTCGTCTACCGGACCGCGCGGCGGCTGATGCAGGGCGAGGTGCTGGTGCGGTGAGCGGAGTGGCGATACGGTTGCGGCTTGCGCACTGGAACTTCAGGTTGCTTCATTGATCGACGGGGATTGCGATGGTTGAACGGCAGGGTCCGCTGGCGAGCTGGGCCACGCAGCCGGCCACGCGCGGGGGCAAGAAGCGCATCCTCGCGCTCGACGGCGGCGGCGTGCGCGGCATCGTCACGGTCGCGTTCCTCGAGCGCATGGAAGCGGCGCTCAGGGCCAAGACCGGCAACCAGAGCCTGACACTCGGCCAGCATTTCGACCTGATCGGCGGCACCTCGGTCGGCTCGATCCTCGCGACCATGCTGGCACTCGGCTGGTCGATGGAGATGGTCGCACGCCGCTTCAAGGCGTGGACGCCGGAGATTTTCGGCCGCGCGTCGGGTCTCGGCATCCTCGGGGCGAAGTTCAAGCCGCACGTGCTCGAGGCCAAGCTCGAGGAGACGCTCGGCGACATGCGTCTCGAGGATCCGCGCCTCGTCACGCGGCTGGTCATCGTGACCAAGCGCCTCGACACCGGCAGTCCGTGGTGGATCGTCACGAACATCCCGACATCGCCGTTCTGGAAAGGCGGCACGCCGGACCGCCAGAACGCGACCTTCCGCGTCGCCGATCTCATCCGCGCGAGCACCGCCGCGCCGACCTACTTCGATCCCAAGCTGCTGCCGATCGCCCCCGGCCAGAAGAAGGGAACCTTCGTCGACGGCGCGATGTCGCCCTTCAACAACCCCGCGCTCGCGACGGTGATGGTCGCCCACCTCAAGGGCCACGGCCTCGGCTGGCCGCTCGGTGCCGACAACCTCCAGCTCGTGTCGGTCGGGACCGGCTCGTGGCGGGAGCCGATGGACCACAGCGGCTGGTCGCGGCTTGCAGGTGTGTTCGGCGGCAGGTCCCTGCTCGGCACGATGCGCGACAGCCAGGTGCTGCAGCTGATGCTGCTGCAGTGGATGTCCAATGCGCGGGCGCCGCGCCTGATCAACGGTGAGATCGGCACCCTCGAAGGCGAGGTGCTGGGGGTAGGGCCCGGGCCCCACCCGCCGCTCTTCCAGTTCCAGCGCTACGACCTCGACCTCGAGGCCGAGAAGCTCGCCCCGTTCCTGGGCGGCAAGGCGCCGTCGCAACGCCGGGTTCGCCGGCTGCGCAGCCTCGATGACCCCTCCGAGCTCGAGACCCTTTACCAATGCGCAAGCAAAGCGGCCGAAACGCAGGTCGATTCGGTTGATTTTTCATGAGTTGCTCAAGGGTCGCGCGTAAGCTCGCGGCCCATGATCCGCATCGGCATCACGGGACACCGGCCGCACCGCCTGATCTTGCCGGAGCCGAGGCTCGCGAGGCGCGTCGAGAAGGTCTTGGCGAGCCTGCACCGGGCCGCCGGACCGGGCCGGCGCAGGCGTGATCCACGGCTCGACATCGTCTCGCCGCTGGCGGAGGGATGCGACCGGATCGTCGCCCGCGCCGCGCTCGGCCTCGGCCAGCGGTTGACCGTCCTCCTGCCGTTCGCTCGGCGGGACTATGAGGCCACTTTCGCGGACCCTGCGACAATTCCCGAGTTCAGACGCCTGCTGAAGGCAGCGCACGCGCGCACCGACCTTGCGGCCTCCCCGCGGCACCGCGAGGCGGGCTACGTCGCGGTCGGCATGGCGACGCTCGCCATGAGCGACATCATGCTGACGATCTGGGACGGCAAGCCCGCAGCCGGCCGCGGCGGCACGCCGGAAATTCTCGAGAATGCGATCGGCTGGGGCATTCCGGTGATCTGGATCGACGCCGCCCGCGACCGCCCGGCGGTATTGCTCGGGGCGCCGCGACGGGCCCGCGAGGGCGCACGCCTCGAGGCTGCCGCGCGTCGCGCGACACGCTGGTCGGCCGCACTGGCGCGCCGGGTGGTCGCTCAAATTTCCGAGCGGGACTGATCGGCCGCCGCGCGGGCGTAGAACCAGACCGCATGCTCCTGCTCGAGCACGGCGCGGACCGTGGTGAACAGGCGGCCGACGGCGGCCTCGTCGCCCTTGGCCGCGGCGGCGCGTGCCGGCTCGAGGTCGGCGGCGAGAATGCCGCGGACCTTGCCGGCGGTCACCCGGTAGAGCAGGGCATTGCGCTCGTCCTGGTCCATCAGCGAGCGGGCGGCGGCATGGGCGAGCATGCTCGAGGCGATCGTCGCGAGGCCGAGCTGCCATCGGTTGACGTCGGGCTGGACGATGGTGTCGACGACGCGGGTGACCACCTCCGGCACCGCGAGCCCGAGGCCCTTGATCAGCGTCGCGATCCCGATCACCGCCGCGGCGGCGATGAGGGCGTAGCTGACGAGGCGGAGCGGGGAGTATTCAGCCGCCGCCTTCGCGTGCCGGCGGATGGAGCTGTCAAAATAGTCGAGCTGGTGGCCGATGTGCGCCGTCTCGATCAGCGCGAGCCTGTGCGCGGCGAGCTCGCCGGCATTGGCTCCGGCCGGCGCCGGCACGGCGAGGATCGCCGCGAAGATCTCGCCGCGCAGCCGCTCGGCCTCGGCGCGGTGCTGCATCCACTGGTCGAGCGGCCTCAGCCAACGGATCAGCAGCATCGCCGCGAATGTCACCGCCAGTGCCAGTGTCTGCAGGCCGCCGACGACAGTCCGCGTGCGCGCGTCGACGATGAACGCGAGCGGCAGCAGCAGCAGCGCGCCGACGAGCGTGCCGAGCGTCGTCGCCCAGAGCCCGAGGCGGCCCCACCAGCGGTAGCGGCGCTGCTCGGCGATCGCCGTCGCATCCGCCGCATCGAAGGCGGCGAGCTTGGCCTCGACGGCCGCGCTTGCGACCACGGCATGGATGGCGGCCGTCGATGGCCATGCCGCGAGGCACGTCTCGATCGCCTTGCGCTGGTAGCTCGGAGCCTGCCGTGCTGTGGCCATGGGTGAGCCTTGTGGGGTCCGGCGGGGCAAGGCTCGCACCGCCCCCCCGCGATGAAGCCGACAGTACGCCGGCCTGCGGGCGGCGCAAGCACTTGCGGGACGTCGCGGCAACGCTCCCCGCGGGCATGGTCGGTCGCGACTAACTCCCTGTCACGGCGCCAGAATCCTGGGGAGAATGCATCGCGAGCAGAGGGTGTCACATTGTCCGGGGAGCTGCATTCCACTAGATTGCCGCCGAAGGTGAGTTCACCATGCAACGCACGCCGTTTCTGGCGTGCTTTTCGTTTCCCGAGGGACCCCCGACGTGGCCGACGAACCGACCGACGACAAGCCCGCCGGCAGAGAGCCGAGCGACATCCGCCCGGTGTCGATCACCGACGAGATGAAGAAGAGCTACCTCGACTACGCAATGAGCGTGATCGTCAGCCGCGCGCTGCCCGACGTCCGCGACGGCATGAAGCCGGTGCACCGGCGCATTCTCTACGGCATGAGCGAACTCGGCCTCGACTGGAACAAGAAGTACGTGAAGTCGGCCCGCGTCGTCGGCGAGGTGATGGGCAAGTACCACCCGCACGGCAACCTTGCGATCTACGATGCGCTGGTGCGCCTCGCGCAGGACTTCTCGATGCGCGTGCCGCTGATCGACGGGCAGGGCAATTTCGGCTCGCTCGACGGCGATCCGCCGGCCGCCGAGCGCTACACCGAGTGCCGGCTGACCAAGGTCGCCCAGTACCTGCTCGACGACCTCGACAAGGCGACGGTCGAGTTCCGCGACAACTACGACGGCTCGCTGCAGGAGCCGGCGGTGCTGCCGGCCAAGTTCCCGAACCTGCTCGTCAACGGCGCCGGCGGCATCGCGGTCGGCATGGCGACCAACATCCCGCCGCACAACCTCGGCGAGGTGATCGACGCAGCAATCGCGCACCTCGACAATCCCGAGGTCTCGATCGACGACCTCTGCCAGATCGTGCAGGGGCCGGATTTCCCGACCGGGGCGACGATCCTCGGCCGCGGCGGCATCCTCGCGGCCTATCACAAGGGCCGCGGCTCGATCATCATGCGCGCCAAGGTACACGTCGAGGAGATTCGCAAGGACCGCCAGGCGCTGATCGTCACCGCCATCCCCTACCAGGTCAACAAGAAGGCGCTGCAGGAGAAGATCGCCGAGCAGGTCAAGGACAAACGGATCGAGGGCATCGCGGACCTGTGGGACGAGAGCAACCGCGAGGGCATGCGCATCGTCATCGAGTTGAAGCGCGACGCGATCGCCGACGTGGTGCTCAACCAGCTCTGGAAGTTCTCCGACCTGCAGACGACGTTCGGCGCCAACATGCTGGCGATCAACGGTGGCCGGCCCGAGCAGCTGACCTTGAAGGACATGATTGCGGCGTTTACCGCGTTCCGCGAGGAGGTCGTCTCCAAGCGCACGAAGTTCCTGCTCGGGAAATCGCGCAACCGCGCGCATGTGCTGGTCGGCCTCGCGATCGCGGTCGCCAACATCGACGAGGTGATCCGGTTGATCCGCGGCTCGGCATCGCCGGCGGACGCCAAGGAGGCGCTGAAGGCCCGCGACTGGCCGGCCCGGGACGTCGCCCCGCTGGTCGAGCTGATCGCCGATCCGCGCCACCGCGTCGCCGCCGCTGGCACCTGCCGGCTCTCCGAGGAGCAGGCGGCAGCGATCCTCGCGCTGACGCTCTCGCGTCTCACGGCCCTCGGCCGCGACGAGATTGCGGACGAGCTGAAGAAGATCGCCGAGGAGATCCGCGGTTTCCTCGAGATCCTCGCGAGCCGGCTCAAGATCATCGAGATCGTCAAGCGCGAGCTTGCCGACATCAAGCGCGAGTTCGCGACACCGCGCAAGACGGAGATCGTCGACATCGAGGGCGAGGTCGAGGACGAGGACCTGATCCAGCGCGAGGACTGCGTCGTCACCGTCTCCCACAAGGGCTACATCAAGCGCGTGCCGCTCTCGACCTACCGGGCGCAGCGGCGCGGCGGCAAGGGCCGCTCCGGCATGACGACGCGGGAGGAGGATGTCGTCACGCAGATCTTCATCGCCTCGACGCACACGCCCGTGCTGTTCTTCTCTTCGCGCGGCATGTGCTACCGCATGAAGGTGTGGCGGCTGCCGGCCGGCACGCCGCAATCACAGGGCAAGGCGCTGATCAACCTGCTCCCCCTCGCCCAGGGCGAGGTCATCACCTCGATCCTGCTGCTGCCCGAGGACCCGGCGACGTGGAGCCAGCTCGAGCTGATGTTCGCGACCCGCTCCGGCAACATCCGGCGCAATGCGCTCGCCGACTTCGAGAACATCAACCGCAACGGCAAGATCGCCATGAAGCTCGGTGAGGGCGACCGCATCGTGCAGGTGGCGATCTCGACGCCGAAGGACGACGTGCTGCTGACGACGTCGGCCGGCCAGTGCATCCGCTTCGCCTGCGAGGACGTGCGCGTGTTCAAGGGCCGCGACAGCGACGGCGTGCGCGGCATCAAGCTCGGCGACGGCGACGCAGTGATCTCGATGGCGATCATCACCCACGTCGAGGCGGGTCCGGCCGAGCGCGCGGCCTATCTCAAGCAGGCGGTGGCGCTCAGGCGTGCGCAGGGGGCGGATGAGGGGGAGGCTGGGGCGGGGGAGCCTGAGTCCGATGCCGAGCCGGTCGTGGGGACCGCCGATCTGTCCTCCGAGCGCTTCGCGGAACTCTCGGGCAAGGAGCAGTTCATCCTCACCGTGTCGGAGCGCGGCTTCGGCAAGCGCTCCTCGTCCTACGAGTACCGGATCTCGGGGCGCGGCGGCAAGGGCATCGTCGCGATGGTGGTCAACGAGCGCAACGGACCGCTCGTCGCCTCGTTCCCGATCGAGGGAAGCGACCAGATCATGCTCGTCACCGACGCCGGCAAGCTGATCCGCACGCCGGTCGACGACGTGCGCATTGCGGGTCGCAACACGCAAGGCGTGCGCGTGTTCAAGACCGACGAGGCGGAAAAGGTCGTCTCCGTCGAGCGCGTGCCGGAGGATGGGAGCGAAGGGGAGGGGGAAGGCGGCACCGCGGAGGGTGACACTCAACTATGATGTGTGGGGGCTCTCCGCTATTTCGAGTGAGTTGCACTGGAGCGACCGGAAGTAGTGGGCGATGTGTGCGCGTCCGCAGGCTGCCGCATGCAGCCGCGGCGCTCGTCTCGACGCGATGCAGCCGCTAGATCAGATTCCACTTGATGTGGCTCCGCGCATCCCCCTCCCCTTGATGAGGAGAGGTTAGGGTTGGGGTGGGACTGGTGGTATGAACCGAGCGAGATAAGTTGGTCGCTCCCTACTCCCTACTCCCTACTGCCCACTGCCCACTGCCTCCTTCACCTCGCCATCCGGGATGGCGATCTCGAACGTCGTGCCGCTCGACCGGCCGCTCTGGCGGAGCGACAGCCGCCCGCCGTGCGCCTCCACGAGCTCGCGCGCGATGGCGAGCCCGAGGCCCGAGCCGCCGAGCCGCGTCGAGCTCTGGAACGGCTCGAAGAGGTGCGCCCGCGCCCGCTCCGGGATGCCGGGGCCATTGTCGGCGACCGTGATCAGCACCCGCCCGTCGCGGCGCACGCCATCGACCTCGATGCGCCCGGACGTGGTCGCGCCCTGCGTTTCGATCGCCTGCGCGGCGTTGCGCACGAGGTTGTTCAGCACGCGGTAGAGCTGATCGCGGTCCGCATCGACCACGAGGTGAGGATCGGCCTTCACCACGTAGGCGAGCCGCTCGCGCGGCAATGCGAGCCCGTCGCCGACATCGCCGAGGAGGGCGGCGAGCGCCACTTTCTCGCGCCTGGGCTCGGCTTCCTCGGCGCGGCCAAACTTCAGCGTCGCATTGCAGAAGGCGATCGCGCGATCGAGCGAGGCCATGAGCTTCGGCGTGAAGCGCTGCACGGTCGGGTCGGGGAGCTGGCGGAGGCGGTCGGAGATGAGCTGCGCGCTCGAGAGCATGTTGCGCAGGTCGTGGTTGATCTTGCTGACCGCGAGACCGAGCTGGGCGAGCCGCGTCTTCTGATGCAGGAGCTGGTTGAGCTCGCGCTGCATGTGAGCGAGCTCGCGCTCGGCGGTGCCGAGCTCGTCGGTCCGCGCCGAGGGCGTGATGATGCGGCTCGCGTCCTCCGGGCTCTGCCCGAAGCGCAGCATCGAGCGCGCGATGCGCATCATCGGCTGCACCAGCAGCTGGTTCAGCGCCAGATAGACGAGAGCGGCGGTGAACAGCGAGATGATGATTGAGAGGCCGAGAATATTGAGCGCGAAGCGGACCATCGCCGTCTTGAGCGGGGCCTCCGGGAGAACGATCTCGACGAAGCCCCCGGGCCCGAGCGCGCCCGCCGCCGCCGGCCGGCCGATGACGCGGATAATGCGCCCCTTCGGCGCGACGAACACGCCGAGCGCATCGCCAATCGCACCGAGCCGATCGCGCAACCCTGAGAGGAGGCCACCACCCATGTCCATGCGCAGGTCGAAAGTCTGATCGATGGCGAGCTCGCTGTCCGGCGGCAGCACGACACGGCGCTGCTCGTCGCGCTTGATCGCGACCGCACGCACCTGCGCGGTGTTGAGCAGGTCCATGCGCAGCGCGTCCGGCACCGCGCCGCCCGGCACGCCTTCGGCGGCGAGCGAGGCGAGCCGCGCCGCGGTCAGCCGGTCGTTCAGCCAGTTGACGCGGAAATTGGCGACCGATGGCAGGAAGATCAGAACCTCGGCGAGCATCACGAAGAGCGTGGTCAGGATGAGCAGCTTGGCAGAAAGGCCGAGCCCGGACCGCTCGGCGCGCGCGTCGGCGCCGTCGGCCGGGCTTGCCGGCGATGGGCTGTCGACCGTGGTGGTCACATCCGGATTGCGCTGCAAGTCTGCGTCCTCAGCCGAGCCTGGCGACCCAGCCAATCACCTTGCGGACCAATGGGCTAGTCGTCGCCGCCGCATAATAGCGGATGGCGGCCCGTTTGTTGACCTCGCCGAGCGTCGGGTAGGGGGCGATCCAGTCGGTCATCGCCTTGATCTTGAGCCCCTGGGCGACCGCGAGCGACCACATCTGGATCAGCTCGCCCGCGTGCTCGCCGACGATGCTCGCGCCGAGGATGTGTCCGCGTGTGTCGGTGACGACCTTGACGAGGCCCTCCGTCGCCCGCTCGGCCTGGGCGCGGTCGTTCTCGTGGAACGGCCAGCGCAGCACGTTGATCTTCAGGCCGCTCTTGGTCGCCTCGGCCTCTGTGAGGCCGACATGGGCGACCTCGGGCGAAGTGTAGGTCACCCACGGCACCCGCCGCGGATTGGCCTTGGCCGGCAGGCGGAACAGCGCGCGGCGGATGACGATGCCGGCATGGTCGTTGGCGACGTGGGTGAACTGCAGGCCGCCGGCGCAGTCGCCGATCGCGAACACCTTCGGGTTCGAGGTGACGAGGCCCGCATCGACGACGATGCCGGCGCGCTCGGCGCGGATGCCGGCGGCCTCCAGGCCGAGATCGGTGATGTTGGGCCTGCGGCCGACGGCGATCAGCAGATGCGTACCCGCGAGCGTGGCGCGCGTCTCGCCGCTCGCCACGTGGACGCTGATCTGGCCCTTGCCACCTTCGACGCGCTCGACCTTGGCACCCTCGCGCACGTCGATGCCCTCGGCCCGGAGCGCCTTGAGCGCGATGGCGGCGACCTCCGGATCGTCCTTGCCGAGCGATTTCAACGCCTCGAGCACGGTGACGCGGGCGCCGAGCCTCGCGTGCGCCTGCGCCATCTCGAGGCCGATCGGCCCGCCGCCGACGACGATCAGATGGCCGATGCGCTCGGCGTTGTCGAAGATCGTCTCGTTGGTGAAGTAGGGCGTCGCCTCGAGGCCCGGGATCGGCGGCACGAGCGGCGCCGAGCCGGTCGCGACCACGAAGCGGCGCGCCTTGATGCGCGTCTCGCCGACACCGACGGTCGCGGCATCGAGAAAGCGTGCCGCACCCTGGATCACCTGCACGCCGAGCCCGGTGAACCGCTCGATCGAGTCGTTCGGTGCGATGGCCGCGATGACACCCCTGACGTGGTCGCGCACCTTGGCGGGGTCGACCACCGGCTCGGCCGGCGCGATGCCGAACGGCGCGCTCGTGCGCATGGCGTGCGCGCGCTTGCCTGCCGCGAGCAACGCCTTCGAGGGCACGCAGCCGTAGTTCAGGCAGTCGCCGCCCATCTTGTGCTTCTCGATCAGCACGACCTGGCGGCCGAACGCGGCGGCAGCGGCGGCGACCGAGAGGCCGCCCGAGCCCGCGCCGATGACGCAGAGATCTGTCTTGACCTCACCTGCGAGCGCGCCAGCGACCGACCGGGCTGCGTCAATGGGCCTTTGCATGGCGGGTGGTCCATTTCTTGTGCGCAATGGGAATGAGGGCGGCAATGCCGAGCAGCGCGCCGGCGATGATCAGCTCGCGGCTGACGAGCGAGGAGACCGAGATGCCGAGCTTGCATTCGGCCGCGGCCTTCGCGGCGAGGCAGGCATCGTACTCGGCCCTGGCGTTGACGATCACGCTGTCGAGGCTCGCGCCTGCCGATGCGAAGGCGAAGGTAGCTGGAATTATGCCGAGAAAGGTTCCGATGGCGAAGGTCGAAAGCGGCACGCCGAGGAGTGCTGGCGCGAGGTTTACGAGCCAGAACGGGAATGCCGGAACGAGGCGCAGGAACAGCAGATAGCTCAGCGCATTCTCCTGGAAGCCGTCCTTGAGCTTGGCGAGCCAGGGGCCGGCCCGCGCCGCGAGCGTGTCGCCGAGGGCGGAGCGCGCGATGAGAAAGAGGGCGATCGCGCCGAGGGTTGCGCCCGTGACGGCGGCAAGCCCGCCGAGCAGCCAGCCGAACAGCAGACCGCCGGCGAGCGTCAGGAACAACGCGCCGGGCACCGAGACGGCGACGGCCGCGGCATAGACCGCGACATAGCCGAGGTAGGCGGTCGCCCAGTTGCCGACGATGAGCGACTTGAGCGCGTCACGGTTCACCGCGATGCTCTCGAGACTGAGGTAGCGATGCCAGCCCATCGCGAAGACCAGCGCCATGGCGCCGGCGAGGACGATGAGCGGCAGGAAGCGCTGCCATGCGGCGCGCTCCGGCACGGTCGCGTTCGGGCTCGATTCCATGGGCGTCCTCGGCGGCTACCTCGTCACGGCGTTGAGCGACCAGTCGTAGTCATAGCTCGCAATCGATGTCAGCTGGTCGAGCTTGGCCTTGAGATCGGGCGTCGCATACTTGCGCATGTGGTCGAGCACCGCCTTGTCCGACCCTCCGAAGTCGGCCTGGAACCAGCTGTAGATCGATGAGGCCTTGGCCTTGCCGCCCTCGATGCTGATCCCGCGCGGGTTGTTGACGTAGTCGCGGGCGCCGGCCTCCAGCATGGCCTCGAGCGTCGCGCCGGTGAACGCGGCGTTCGGCAGGTTGGGGCAGCCGAACGAGGCACAGTTGACGGAATAGTGCACCCGCGGATCCTTGTAGGTCGGCCGCATGATCAGGTTCTCGATGTCATCGAGCGAGAGATCGACGCCGCCGACCTTCATGATCTTGGCCTGCCAGGGCCCACCCGAGACGAGCGACTTGAGCCCGCCGCCGAGGCTCACGTCCTTGATCGACTTGACCGGATACTTGTCGAGCACGACGTCGATCGTCTTCGCGTTGTAGAGGTTGGCCCAGAAGGCGAACTGCTCGGACCGGTCGAGCGTGGCCGGATCCTGCGCCTGCAGCGTGCGCAGGTAGTCCTTGAGCTGGACGTGGCCATCCTTTTTGAATGCAGCATAGTCGACGCGATTGACGCCGTCCGGGCTCGGCTTGACGTAGGCTGCGACCAGCTTGTTCCAAGGCGAATGATCGACGGTTGCAGCGGCACCGGCGGTGTGCTTCGAGAACCGCTCAGTGATCGGGTCGCCGGCGACGGCCGGACCTTGGCTGCTCAGCAGCAGGGCGAAAGCCGTCGACAGAGCGGCGAGGCGTGCGCGGGCCATGGGTTCGTTCTCCGCATCGGGTTGTGTGGCACGGGGTGGCGGGCAGAGCCCGGCCTCTAATCCGGTAAGGTGACGCAATTCTCCGCGTTGCGACAGGGGGGCTCGCTCAGTCGTGAAGCTTACGCCTGAGACGTGATAAGCCGTGATGGCGGCCCGCTGCCGATGGTGCTCCAGCGGTCAACCGGTGCGTCAATACGAGCCGCGTGGTGGCCGTGCGCTGCCGCTGGCGGCTCGGTTGACTTCGCGGCGTCGCCGGCCCTATATCCGGCCGGGTTTCCGACTTGTCCGGCTTCGGCCCGAGACGCCCGACGGGAGGGCGCGACGACACCGAGCCCGCGCCGGCCCTCGGATTGACAGCTCCTGGAGTTTCGACCGTGAAGCGCACCTATCAACCGAGCCGGCTGGTCCGCAAGCGCCGCCACGGCTTCCGCAAGCGCCTTCAGTCGGCGGGTGGCCTCAAAGTGCTCGCCCGCCGCCGCGCCAAGGGCCGCAAGCGCCTGTCGGCCTGACCGCTCGAACCCTATGGCGGCCGTGGCCCGTCTGCGCACCCTGAAGCGCCGCTCGGAGTTCCTGCGCGTGCGCGGGGGCCGGCGCTATGCGAGCCCGGCGCTCGTGCTCGAGGCCAGGGTGCGGCCCGAACCACCGCTTGCGCCCGGTCCCGCGGTGCGCGAGGAGCCGGCGGGAGCCCGCTTCGGCATCACCATCACCAAAGCGCTCGGCACGTCGGTCGTGCGCAATCGCATCCGCCGGCGGATCAAGGCGATCCTCGCCGGACTTTCCGCCAGCGGCACCTGTCCGGATGGGGGCCCCGGCACCGACTACGTGATCGTCGCCCGCGATCGCCTCGTTGGGCTCACCTATGACGAGTTGCGGGGCGAGTTGGAGAAGGCGTTCGCACACGTGCATCGGTCAAACCAGCATCCCGCAGCGAAAAGGCGCACGATTGACCGCCCCGTGACACGTTAGTCACTTCCCGCTCGCCACAAAAAGCGGCAAACAGGCGGCGCCAAAAGCGACCACAGCACCCGAGTTCCCATCATTGCCCGATCCGTACGGGCGCGGCCGAGGCGGCGATGCAGACCCAGCAACCCGACAATCAGAAAAATCTCCTGCTCGCGATCGTCCTGTCCGTCGGGGTTCTGTTCTTCTGGCAGGTCTTTTACGCCAATCCGAAGCTCAAGGAGGAGCAGGAGCGGCTGAAGCGCCAGAAGGAGGTGGCAACGCAGCAGGCGCCGGTCGCGCCAGGTGCCGCACCCGGTCCTGCAACCGGCGCACCCGTGGTCGTCGGACAGCCATCGACGACGCCTGGACCCGCCACCGCCGCCCCGGCCCCTACCCCCACGCAGACCCGCGCCCAGGCGCTCGCCGCCACGCCGCGCGTCGCCATCGACAACCCAGCGCTCAAAGGCTCGATCGCGCTCAAGGGCGGCCGCATCGACGATCTGCTGCTGAAGAACTACCGCGAGACCGTCCAGCCGGGCAGCCCCAATATCGTCATCTACTCCCCCCGCGAGGCGGCTGACAGCTACTTCGCCGAGTACGGCTGGACCGCCGCCGCGGGCAGCACCCCGCCGCCGCTCCCCGGCCCCGACACGCTCTGGTCGCGCGAGGGCGCGGGCAGCCTCACACCGGCGACGCCGGTGACGCTCGCCTGGAGCAATGGCCAGGGGCTCGAGTTCAAGCGGACGATTTCGGTCGACGCGAGCTTCATGTTCAAGATCGTCGACAGCGTCGCCAACAAGACCGGCGGCGAGGTCACGCTCTACCCCTACGCGCGCATCTACCGCTTCGGCATCCCGAAGATCGAAGGCTTCTTCATCCAGCACGAGGGCCTCGTTGGCGTCATCGGCGACGCACGCCTGCAGGAGCTCACCTATTCGGACGTGCAGAAGGACGGCGGCGGCAAGACCTACGAGAAGAAGTCCGGCGGCTGGCTCGGCTTCACCGACAAGTACTGGGCGACGGCGATGATCCCCGACCAGTCGCTCTCCTACACCGCGCGCATGGATTGCATCCGCGCCGGCAAGAGTTGCGACAAGTCCCGCGGCAAGGAGGCCTTCCAGGCCGACTATTTCGCGGCCGACGGCCTCGCCGTCCCGGCCGGACAGACGCGCAGCATCGAGGCGCATCTCTTCGCCGGCGCCAAGCAGGTCGGCCTGATCGGCGCCTACGAGAAGAGCCATCAGGTCAAGGATCTCAGCTACCTGATCGACTGGGGCTGGTTCTATTTCATCACCAAGCCGATGTACCAGCTGATCCATTGGCTGTTCGGCCTGTTCAAGAACTTCGGCCTCGCCATCCTGGCGGTGACGGTGCTGGTCAAGCTCGCGTTCTTCCCGCTCGCCAACAAGAGCTACGAGTCGATGGCGCGGATGAAGAAGCTGCAGCCGGAGATGGAGCGCATCCGCGACCGCTACAAGGACGACAAGGCCGCCCAGCAGAAGGAGCTGATGGCGCTCTACCAGAAGGAGAAGGTCAACCCGATGGCGGGCTGCCTGCCGATCCTGCTGCAGATCCCGGTGTTCTTCGCCCTCTACAAGGTGCTGTTCGTGACGCTCGACATGCGCCACGCGCCGTTCTTCGGCTGGATCAAGGACCTCTCGGCGGCCGATCCGACCTCGCTCTTCAACCTGTTCGGGCTCTTGCCCTTCGGCGTGCCGGAGTTCCTCCAGATCGGCATCTGGCCGCTCATCATGGGCGTGACGATGTGGGTCCAGATGCAGCTCAACCCGCAGAACCCCGATCCCGTCCAGCAGCAGATCTTCAACTGGATGCCGGTGATGTTCACCTTCATGCTCGGCACCTTCCCGGCCGGCCTCGTCATCTACTGGGCCTGGAACAACGTGCTCTCGATCATCCAGCAGGCCTGGATCATGAAGAAGAACGGCGTCGACAACCCGCTCTGGAAGAACCTCGGGCTCGCACGATGGCTCAAGAAGCCGACGTGACCGGCCGCCGGCGCCGCTCGCCGCCAAGCGCGATCACCGGTCATGCACGACTGGCGCTCCCCGCCCGCATAGCTTGCGAATGCAGCGCCCATGCCGCGAGGGGTGCCTGGCCTCCGGCCTGGCACCACCTGGCACTGGCGCTGGTGACCGCGGCGACCGGGATCGAGGTCTCGCCCCGTCTACTCAGCGTTCGCGCGCGCCACTAAACTCGCTGGCCGATACGAACGTATGGCGAGGTCCCATGGCCGGCGCGCTCCGTCCCGTCGTTGCATTGCTGCTCGCGGCCGCGATCCTGCTGATGGGCAACGGCCTCCTCGGCGTCCTGGTGCCGATTCGTGCCGACGCAGCGGGGTTCAGCCCCCTGCAGATCGGACTGATGGGCTCGGCCTACTATGCCGGGCTGATGGGGGGATGCCTGCTCGCGCCGCTGATCATTGCGCGGGTCGGCCACATCCGTGCCTTCGTGGCGTTCACCGCGAGCGCGACGATCACGCCGCTGCTGCACGCCGTCAACGCCGACCCGCTGCTGTGGGCCGGACTTCGCGGCCTCAACGGGCTCTGCTTTGCCGGCCTCTTCATGGGGATCGAGAGCTGGCTGTCGGGGGCCTCGCCGATCGAGGCACGCGGCCGCGTGCTCGCCGCCTACACGATCGTCAATCTGACGGTGGTCACCGCCGG
>Ga0209398_1000175_pt1 | contig 47412 bp, 38 predicted proteins | sample AshMeaBigSpring_FD_184125 | JGI IMG/M metagenome (GOLD analysis project Ga0209398, IMG submission 184125) | Groundwater microbial communities from Big Spring, Nevada to study Microbial Dark Matter (Phase II) - Ash Meadows Big Spring (SPAdes)... | ecosystem: Environmental > Aquatic > Deep...
ACTCTACCTTCCACGTTATTATCGTAGCTTGGGCTAATTAACGAGCCTGTAAGCGACCGTCCGTTAAGCGACCAAGAGTTGCCGCCAGAGTTTCCAGAACCTGCTGGGTTTCCTTGTCGTCCCTCGCCCGAAGTTGTACCACTACCTTTGGAGTTATTATTGCCAAACAAGCCATTCATACTATTTGCTTTTTCAATGGCTTCTTGCTCGGCTTTTTTCTTTTCGTTGGCTTTACGTACCTCCTCTAAGCGTTGACGCTCTTGAGCTGCTTTTTCTTCACGCTCTTTTTTCTTTTCGGCAGCAATAGCTAATGAGTTGTCGTCTTGGGTCATCACATCTTGCTTCGCTGGTTTTGGCGCTGCAGGTGGTGGAGTGGTAGGTGTTACAATTGGTTCAGCAGTAGGGGTTTCAGTCATGCCGCTACCCGTGCTCATTTCACCAAAGCTAACCATTATTCCTTCATCATCTTTTGGTTTTTCGAGTCCGGGCATAACAAGTAGGAACAACAATAGAATGAGAAGTGCTATTGTTATAGTCGAGCCAACTACACCGTATAATTCAGACTTTTTCACTTTGTAGCTGATTTTGTGGCAATCACAAGTTTTAATTTATGCTGATTTGCAATATCCAACACTTTAACAACTTCTTTGTAAGCTATTTCTTGATCGGCATGAAGCGCAATGTAAGTTGTCGAATCTTGGGCTACAAGACTCATTATGTGTTGTTCGAGTGCTTCGGGTGCAATTGCAATGGGCTGGTCGTTGCCAATGGCTACAAAATAATTTCCTGTGGCATCAATAGTAACCTTGGCAATTACAGATTTAGTAGCGCTAGAAGCTTTGCTTTGAGGTAAATTTATTTTAATATCGTTAGGCGACGACATAGTAGAAGCAATAATGAAAAATAGCAATAACAAGAAGATAATGTCTGTCATTGACGACATTGAAAATCCTGCTTCCGCTTTTATTCTTTTTTTTAATGCCATTTTTTTAAAATTAGAAGTTAGAAATTAGAACTTAGAGACCTCCCGCCAACCCGTCAGATGGTGGGGGAGCAAGAAAGTTACACGTTTAATAGTTAGAAGTTGACACGTTGACAAGTAAGCATTCTTTCATCACCACATCACCACATCATTAAGCTGGTTCATTCAACAAATCCAAAAATTCCATCGTTCTACCTTCGAGTTTGCGAACAACAGATTCTACTCTTGATACTAGATAATTGTAAGCAAAATAAGCAACAATACCCACAATTAATCCACCAATAGTAGTTACCATAGCTTGATACATGCCGACAGATAAATCGCCCATTTCGATAGCGCCTGAATTATTTTGCGACATGTTGTAAAAGGTAGTTACCATACCTGTTACGGTGCCCAAAAATCCTAACATTGGAGCACCACCCGATATAGAAGCCATAAAAATTAATCCTTTTTCAAGTTTGGCAACTTCAATATTTCCAACGTTTTCGATAGCAACTAAAACATCGCTCATAGGGCGTCCAATGCGGCTTATTCCTTTTTCGACCATACGCGAAGTAGGTGAGTCCGTTTCGCGACAGAGTTTAATCGCAGCATCAATTTTACCATCGTAGATATAATCGCGAATACGATTCATAAACGTATTGTCTTCTTTAAGTGCTTGTTTAAGGGTTACTATACGTTCTATAAGAAGGTAAATTGCAAACGCTAGCATAGCAACTAATACATACATAATGGGACCGCCATATTTAAACATTTCCCATAAATTCATATCGGTGGCCACCGTGGCTGTTGTGTCGGCTACAGTTGTTTGAGCCTGAAGAATAAGCATTAAGTTCATACGTTTATTTGTGTTTTAATCATTTTTTAAATGGTATTCATTGATCAGATAATTAACTATCTGAATCATTAACGGAGATTTATTGGATTTGTTTTTTGTAGGCTTCAATTGTTTTTTCGAGACCTAAATACAAGGCGTCAGCAATTAAAGCATGACCTATCGAAACTTCATCAATCCATGGAATGTTTTTAATCAGATATTCAAGGTTTTCGAGGCTTAAATCGTGTCCCGCATTTAAACCTAAACCACATTCGCGTGCTTTTTCAGCAGCTAAAATAAAAGGTTTAATTGCTTGCTCGCGGTTTATTGGATACAGTGTTGCATAGGGCTCTGTGTATAGCTCTACGCGATCGGCTCCAAGTTTGGCTGCACTTTCAACCATTAGTGGGTCGGCATCGACAAAAATTGATACGCGAATCCCTGCTTCTTGAAAGGCTTGGGTACGAGCTTTTAAAAATTCGAAATGGCGTACTGTATCCCAACCTGCATTGGATGTAATGGCATCGTGAGCATCGGGCACTAAAGTCACTTGGTGTGGCTTTGTTGCTATTACAAGCTGTGTAAATTCGTCGTTTGGGTTACCTTCAATGTTAAATTCGGTGGTAAGTAAAGGTTTTAGTTCATGTACATCAGCATAGCGAATGTGTCGTTCGTCGGGGCGTGGATGTACTGTTATGCCTTGGGCTCCAAATCGCTCACAGTCAAGAGCTACATTTAACACATTTGGAACATTGCCTCCACGCGCATTACGAATGGTGGCTACTTTATTTATGTTTACACTTAGTTTTGTCATTTTCAATATTTTTTCAGTACAAAATTACGAAAAAAAATAGACATATAGGTTTGTGGTTGTGAATTTCATTTTGTTCCTTTGTACTTTCGTTTATTTAAAAATTACCTACATTCATTCTTAATCTAAAATGCATATGCAAATTGCCATCTTTGGAAATACTTACAACCATGCCACTGTTCGTTATTTGAAAATTTTAATTGATTTTCTGAATACAATTGAGGTTCAAATAATGCTTGATAAGTCTTTGTTTGATAGCATCAAAAATGACGCCAATTTAGATTTAGGTACTGTGAAAAGTATCGAGAATGATGATTTTGAATGCGATTATGCGTTGAGTTTGGGTGGTGATGGCACTTTTTTGAATTCAGCAGCCCATATTGGAGTTAAAAATGTACCTATATTAGGTATAAATATGGGCCGACTTGGTTTTTTGGCCGATGTGCTAGTCGAAAATATGATTCCTGCCGTTCAAGCAATGCTTAATGGTGATTTGCAAGTGGAGGAGCGCACCTTACTTACAGTAACTTGCTCCGATGGATCCGTGATTGATTATCCCTATGCGCTCAACGAAATTTCAATTTTAAAACAAGATAGTTCGTCCATGATAAGTATTCATACTACTTTAAATGGGGAGCCCATACACACCTATCAGGCCGATGGACTGTTGATTTCTACACCAACAGGTTCTACAGCCTATTCAATGAGTGTTGGTGGTCCGATAGTAGTGCCACAAGCCAGCAATTTTATACTTTCGCCAGTAGCATCACATAGTTTAAATGTTCGCCCGCTTATTGTGCCCGATAGTTGGGTTGTCGATTTAGAGGTTCGGAGCCGTAGTAATTGTTATCAGTTGGCTTTGGATGGCCGAAACTCTATTATGACAGATCAAGCCAAATTGCGAATTTCGAAAGCGAACTTTGCTGTCAAAATTTTAAAACAACCCAATCATACTTTTTTTGATAATTTGAAAAACAAACTGATGTGGGGTGTAGATAAACGAAATTAGTTTGCTTAAGGCTGATTGAAACCTTATAGCAAACTAATTTAAGTTCGTTTTTAGAATTGACAAATTCCATCAATATAGTCTCTGGACCCATCACGCAACCATCCATCGAGCTGTGCTACTTCCTTGAGTTGCTGCCCTCTATTGCGCTCCACGTGTACGTAGCCACATTCAAGTTCAGGAATAGAGGTCATGTCGCCCCAAAGTTTCTCGAATTGTGTCACCGGAAAAATATCTTCCTGACCTTTTCCCCAACGTTTTTTTACGTCTTTAATAATCACATAGCTTGGCATACGAGCCGCCATTTTGTATACTTGTTGTTCTACAAGTGTTTGATTCGTTAAATCAGCCCTTTTTAGTCCAAAAGTTTGTAGTAGGTGGTCAATGTTTATCCAGAAAGTGTTTGAATTATAGTAGCTTAGTTTAAATTCTTGTCGCTCGTCGGGTAGTGCAAGACCTTCAACTAATCGCAACTGACCATTTATTTTAGATAAACCGCCTCCACGATCATCGAGTTTTCTACTTATCACTTCTATTGTCATTCCCGCATTTGTGCTTATGTGATAACCTAATAAGGCTGGGTCGGCATTTGCGCCCAATGTATCAATATTGTGAATAAGAAGATGTCGTAGATTGGGATTTTCGCTTATTAACTGTTGTAGGGTGCCATTTAAAAACAAGTTTGGTATTTCGTACCAATGCCCCACCGGGTGAATGCACTGACCTGATAAATTATCACGATAATCTTCGCCTTCACCCATATTACGTGCCCAGTTAATTAACGCAGCACGTACACTTTGCTGAACTTTTTGAGCTTGCTCGTCGAGCATCTTTTGTGCTGTTTCCTCCCACATAAATCGCAAGTCTCGCTCCATAGGAATTAAACGTAAACCAATAACTTTACCCTCCGAAATACGAATTTTTTTATCTGAATGGTTACTTGATATGTAGTTGTTTATTGCTTTGTTAGTTAGGTAACTAGACGTAAAGACATGTTGCAGTTTTGTGGCGTATTTTTTATTCGAATAAGCCGTTTTAGCTAAGTGAATTTCAATGAAATTTCGATGTTTACCGTCGAACTTTGCAAATGGGTTTAGTGATTTTACAACGCCAGCTCCTTTTGTCCAGCGACTTCCTGCGCCACCTGCCAAGGTAACAATTGCGAGTTCGCCCTTACGTAAAGCTTGCTCACCAATTTTTCGATATGCATCGGTTGCGATGCTTGCTTGTTCAGTCAGTTCAGTAGGCGATACATCTTCAATACTGGTATTGGCTGGTAGGCGGTTTTTGGATAAACCAATTTTGCCCGTTTTCAACTCGTTTTTTATTTGCTGATGTTGCCCTGGATGAAATCCCAAATCGAAAAGCAAATTGGTTAGTGCCGTTTGATGATTTTCTTCACCCTGAGTTTGAGGTATTATCCGATCGAATAAATTATTTACAAAGCCATTGTAGCTGCTACTCTGTTTATAAGTTGTGCTTAGTATTGCAAGTTCATTTCGCTGACATTCAGTTAGTTCATTTAGCTCTTTTTTAATTATTTTGGGCAGGTTAAGCGTGTAATAATCCTCGTGCATCAAAGCCGAGTTTGCAGTTAACAGGTCGGCTTTGGTACCATATTCGTTTATTTTAAAGTCGTAAACCACTGGTTCCATCGCAAATGGGATTCCGTTTTCCAAGCGTTTTTTCGATTCGAGCATAATTTCGAGTAATCGTTTTTGAGCTTGTTTTTTGTGAGCCGGATCAAAAATAAATCCCATGCCACCTCCCGACATGCCACCCATCATCCAGAAGCCCCAAAAATGCTCTCCAAATTCGCTACGTACCGCGCCGATAATACTTTCGGTATACACGTTAGTAGCCCACGGAATAATTTCTTGTATCGGGCCATCAAAATTCTTATGTGTAAAAGCTGCAATCCCTTTTATATCGCCCGCTTTTAGCTTCTCAACAACTTCATCAAAATATCGAATTGCCGATTGGCGTGCCACCCATTCTTTCTGAGAGCGTAAAAGGTATTTCTCTGTAACCATTTCGAGCACAGGGCCAACGTCCTGCGCCATGCCACCATGAACTATCACCAAGCTATCTTGAAGTTTTTGACGGATATCGCCACCATTGTTGTCGGTGTTCGATAAAACAGTATGGTTTGGAAGGAGCCTGCCACGACTAATACCATGTTCAGGGTCATTAGCTGTAGCTTCTTTCCCTTGAATAATTTTCATACCTGGCCATACACCTCCCGAATCTTGCCAGCCGCCCCCTGACCCGCCTAGCCACTCACCTAAAATGGCTTTTGCAGCTACCAACCTGCGTTCATCTTCTTGCAAAATCCCTGTTAACTCTTCAGTTTGGCCAGTAGCACGCATGCAAATTGAAATTAGCGAAGCCAACAGATTGGTCGAAACAGCTAGTCGTGAGCCTTTGGGTATGTTGTTTACTTTGCTCGCAATTTCTATTCCTTTGCCTTTACCTGCCATGCGTTCAAGTAGATAACTGAGCGGTAGGTCGGCACCTTCCATAGCAGGAGGCACAATACCCGATGCTATAACAGCAGCTTTGAGTAGGCCCAAGTAATCTTTGGCAAAATCAAAAACTTCGCTTAAGTCTTTTATGTCGGCTGATGCCGCTAAGTCGATACTTGTGAGGCGAATAACAGGCTCGTCAATCACTCTAAACCATGTTTCGATAGGCGGGCGAGGTACTGAACCTTTTTCATCCTTTATACATAAATCGACCGAGATATTTAACACATTAGCCCCTTCGGGATAATCCATTCCCAAAAAGAAAATATCACTCCAGCAGCTATGCGAAATATCCATTCGCACGGGCGTTGTTTCGTGCAAACAAGGGTATAAGCCCGTATTATCATCTTTTTGTTTAAGTGTTTTTAAAATGCGTAATGGTTGGTCGGATGGGTGACTGATACGAAACATCCAACGGTTACCTGCAGTAGAATGTACACTGATTTTTACTTGATCGGCAAGTGTTTGAAAAGCGAGTAGATGATAGGCCTCGGCCAGCCCACTCGAAATGCCTTCGTTGGCTCCATGCTCTTTTTGGATGCTTAAAAATAGCTGTATTGCTTCCTCAAACCGACGTTTCAACAAATGCTCATGTGCTTCAAACGGTAATAAACCTCTTGTGCTTACTTTTTGTTGATAAGGTATATAAAAGCGATGGATGGCGTACAGAAAGAACAGGGCACGTACCCTGTTGTATAAATTGGATTCTTGCTTACGATAAAGCTCAAGTTCCATAGTTTCCTGTACTAATTCAGTGAGTGATAAATGCTTGCAAACTTCATCCAACGAACGGTTTTTAGTGTCAGCGTCAGTAGCTTGTATGATGTTGATTAAAATACTCATAATTTTGTTTATTTCAAAGATTATAGCAATTACGCAATATATTATTGAATAGAATCTTTGTAATTCTAAATTCAATGCTTTTTAGTTAGCTATTAATATTGCGAAGCGATAAAAACTCTACTAACTCAGTAAGAATCTGATCACGGTCGTCGCCTGTGAGGGCTAAAGCCAATTGAGCTTTAAGTAAACCATATCTGGAACCAATATCGAAGCGTAAATCGTTTTTCTCGAGCGCAAGGTATTGTTCTTTGGTACTTAGCTCGTTAAGCGCCTCGCTGAGTCCAAAGGATTTGTCAACTGTTTGCTCTGCCTTTGTATTTAATAGTGTAAAAACGGTTGGCGACAATACGTGCATACCCAAAAAGCAGAGGTAGTGACCTGCTCGTAAGCCAGGTATAATGAGTTTTTGTTCGGCTAGGGTAGGAGTAGGTTTTTCAATAACGCGTTCTATTTGGTATAAATCGGTAGTGGCATGTACACGTCTTCCACCTATTGTACCATAGTTTGGTATCAGGTTTTCGCGGGTCGATGTTACTGCCGAAACAGGGCAATTGTGCTTTTGAGCAATCTCTACCAGATGTTTAGCACAGGGTTGCTCGGAGCGATTAACGTATAGGTGGTCGCCAACTAAATGCAAAAAGTAATCATTACCTACAAATGCAGCTCCACAAAGTACGGCGTATCCATAACCTCGTGCTTTATCTTGCGCAATAAAATGAACTTGTGTGTCGAAATTTACAATTGATCGATACAATTCAATGTCATCGGGCAGAACTACAATTCCAATTTCCTCGATGCCAGCGTTTCGAACTTCACAGATCAATATCTCAAGTACCGTTTTGCGTTGCCCATCTCTATCCACCAAGGTTTGTAAAGCCAGATTTCTTTGATCGGGACCAGCTGCCGTAATTAAAGCTTTTGTGATTTTCATATGATTATTGCGTTAGTTGTTTAAAATTTCTGTAAAGTTAAATGTTGATTTTTAATTAGCAAACTTTTTAGCCGAAAAACGATAATAATTGTTTGTTTTGCTATCGAAAATCTTTTTATTTATTGCATTTTATTAATTTTTGCATTTTATCAAAATTAATAGGTCTTTTTTTTTGACGGGTATAAGCTAATGATTGATCTAGATGTTGTGTTTAAAAAACAGGATTAAAATGGTTCTCTAAATTTGTTTGAGTAATAATTGTTGTAGTTTGTGATTTGTATTGGCTGTTTGATTCAAAAAATGTACTTTTGTGAGAAATTATTCTTTTCAGCATGGAAAACGAAAACATGGTACTTCGTACCGAACACTTGTTTAAAAAATATGGAAAGCGAACCGTTGTAAACGATGTGTCGATACACGTAAAGCAAGGTGAGATTGTTGGCTTACTTGGTCCTAATGGAGCTGGTAAAACAACCACATTTTATATGACAACAGGGCTTGTAACGCCCAATGAAGGTAAAATTTTTCTGAATGATGTAGAAATTACCAAATATCCAGTTTATCGTAGAGCACAAAGTGGTATTGGTTATTTGGCACAGGAAGCATCGGTATTTCGAAAAATGACGGTTGAAGATAATATTCGCTCGGTGCTCGAAATGACAAAATTCAGCAAAGCTTATCAAAAAGAAAAACTTGAAACGCTTATAGCTGAGTTTAACTTGGATCATGTGCGTTTTAATCTTGGCGACCGTTTGTCGGGTGGCGAGCGTCGCCGTACCGAAATTGCACGTTGTTTGGCTATCGAACCACGTTTTATTATGCTCGACGAACCTTTTGCTGGTGTCGACCCTATTGCTGTTCAAGACATTCAGGATATTGTTTGGAAATTAAAAGATAAAAATATCGGTATTTTGATTACAGACCATAATGTGGATGAAACCTTATCGATTACCGATAGAGCCTATCTTCTTTTCGAAGGAAAAATACTTTTTCAAGGTACATCACACGAATTAGCTGAAAACCCCGTAGTGCGTGAAAAGTACTTAGGGCGCGATTTTGTATTAAAAGAAAAAACAAGAATAATTTGATGAACAAAATGTGTTGATTAATAATTTTTGTATATATCACCACATCACCACGTCATCGCATCACCACATTATCACATCATCACATTAAAGCAACACTTACCATATTAGGGTGCGGGTCGGCATTGCCAACTAAAAGTAATTTCCCAACATCACAAATCTTAGAAATGCGCGATAAGCAGTATATGATAGATTGTGGCGAGGGTGCTCAAATTCGTATGCGCCAAATGAACGTAAAAACGAATCGGTTGGGGCATATTTTTATTTCGCACTTACATGGCGATCATGTGTTTGGGCTTATTGGATTGATTTCTAGTTTCGGAATGTTAAATCGTACTGCCGAGCTGCATATTCATTCGCCACAAGGTTTAGAGCAAATAATGACTGCACAGTTGCAGTTTTTTTGCGAAGATCTTCCATTTAAAGTGCTTTTCCATTCGTTCGACACGAAAAAAAACGAACTCATTTTCGAAGATCGTTCCGTACAAGTTTTCAGCATTCCACTTAAGCATCGCGTGGCTACAAGTGGTTTTCTGTTCGAAGAGAAACCACGAGACCGTCACATTAAGCGCGATATGATTGATTTTTATCAGATACCAACTTGGCGTATACCCAAAATTAAACAAGGAGATGATTTTGAGACAGCAGATGGCGAAATTATACCCAACGACCGATTGACATCGCTGCCCGAAACTCCCAAGCGTTTTGCATATTGCTCGGATACAGCATACTCCGAAAAAATAATTCCTATTATTCAGCAAGTCGACTTACTTTTTCACGAAGCTACCTTTATGTCTGATGAAGCAGTGCGTGCTAAGTCGACAATGCACTCTACAGCTCAACAAGCAGCAAGTATTGCGCTTAAAGCTAACGTTAAACAGTTGCTAATTGGACATTTTTCGGCACGTTATGCAAATAAAAACGGCTTATTGCACGAAGCAAAAGCCGTTTTCGAAAATACTATCCTCGCCGAGGATATGAAAGTGATTGAGTTTTAATCCATCTTTTTGCTAAAATCTTTGGTGCTGAACAAATTCATTTGTGCACGCATTAAATTTACCGATTTCATAGCAATTACTTTTGTTTCATTTAATATGTTTAAATACAAAATGGTGTTGCGTGATCCCGATTCCTTTTCTTTAGTACGTTTTATTTGTTTCTTAACAAGTTCTGAATATAAATCAAGTAAAACTGCTCTTCGGTCTTTGATAATTGCAAGCCCTGAGAAATCATTGTTATGTAACATCACACTAAAATCACGGTAAACAGATAAAAACTCTTCGCCAAGCTGTTTTAAATCATTAATTTGTTCTTGACTAAAACCTTCGTGGGCATTGTTAATAAACTGATAGCTCGATTCGGTGATGTAGCGTAACGAAATAGATATTTCGTAAAAATAATCCATTGCTTGTACGTAGTACTGTGCTGTTTCGAGCGACTGTGTTTCGAAACGTTGAATGGTTGGTAAAACCTCGTTTAAACGACGTCTTTTGGAACGGCCATGAAACTCATCGGCTAGTTTATAAAGCTTGTTTAGCTCCTTTCTGTCCTCTGTAAATAATCCTGTGAGTACACCTTGGTATATGGTGATGATATTATTTACTGAATTCTCAACTTCAATTATACAGTCTTTAATAATATCTTGTTCTGTTTTTTCGTGGTTTGCTGCTGTGTCGACTTGATTAGCCTCACGTTTTTTATGAATAACAGTAAATTGAAAAAATAAGAATATCACTAATCCAATAACAGCATAAATTGCAATTTCGCCACCATACATCAAGCCAAATGCTACACAGGCAGCCACCGTAAAGGCTACAATTGCTGTTAAAAACCATCCACTCACAACTGTCAATACTCCTGAAATACGATAAACAGCACTTTCGCGCCCCCATGCTCTATCGGCTAACGACGATGCCATTGCAACCATAAATGTTACGTAAGTTGTCGATAAAGGCAGTTTTAAGGATGTACCAAGTGAAATTAATAAAGCCGAAACGGTTAAATTTACAGATGCACGAATCAAGTCAAAAGAAGCGTCGCCTTTTTCGTTTTCCGAAAGTGGTTCGAATCTGCTTTCAATAAAATCGGACACTTTTTTAGGGGTGATTTTCTCAATAACTTTATTTATGTTTATTGCGCTTCGAACGAGTGAACGAGAAGCTCCTGTCGACGAAAATCGTTCTGCACCATCATTCTGACGAGCTAAGTTTACTTCTGTTTGTGTAACAGTGCGCGATTTTTTAGAAAACCACAAAGCAAGCACCATTATTATTCCTGCTCCAAATAAATATCTCCAATCCACAACTACAGGTTCTGATAAACTTCCCATCATTAGGTTGTCTATTGATCCTCCTGTTGCAACTACCCCCGATGCTATTTCATAAGAACTTAAACCAGCCATAAACACACCTATGAAATTAACTAAGTCATTACCCGCGAATGAAAGTGCTAGTGCTGCTGTACCTGCAAGTATAATTATTTTTAAAATATTGACTTTAAAAACAAACTGCAAAGTAGCCATCAAAGCCGACGATATAATCCAAGTAATGATTAGTGCTGTCCAGATATTGGCTGAGATATCATCGAGAAATGCAGACGAAACTAATGTGCTACCTTTGAGGCCTTTAAAAACTGCAAAGTATAAAATGGCAGTGAGTGCAAAGCCCGACCAAATTGCTCCTATGTAGGTAAATGATTTTTTATATTTAAATGAAAATATAATTCTCGAAATATACATTACCAATGATCCTACCGCAAAAGCTACAACTACTGAGATTAAGATTCCTGATATTATTGTCAATGCCTTACCCGAGTTAATGTAATCGAGTAAAATGCCGTCGCCTGTATTCCAGATGTTTACAAGTGCAACTGCAACAGCAGCTCCAAGTAACTCAAACACCAAAGATACTGTTGTCGATGTAGGTAAACCAAATGTATTAAATACATCGAGCAGTAGAACATCGGTTACCATTACGGCTAAAAAGAGCAACATGACATCGTTAAATGTGAATTTGTTTGGATAAAAAACACCACTTCTGGCTATTTCCATCATACCACTCGAAAACAAGGAGCCTAATAACACACCTCCTGATGCAACAGTTAGAATTACCCATAGCGGTGCAACTTTTGAACCAATTGCGGAGTTTAAAAAATTAACAGCGTCGTTTGCAACGCCTACTGTCAAGTCGAGAGCTGCAAGCCCTAAAAGTACAAGTACTATGACAATGTAAATTGTATCCATTTCGTTTTTTGTTTGTTGATACTAATTGATTTATAAAATGAAACTGTTTTTTTTACTAATAACAAAAGTATTACATAAATGTTACATAGGTATTACAAAAAAAGAATCAAAACTAAGTTATAGTTTATTTTAGGCTTTATATAAAATTATTTGATGAAAGAAAAATGATGTTTGTTAAGAACTTTAAGTTATCAATTTTTTGTAACTTTGTATGCTAAATTTGTATTAAGAATTGTCTATAAAATACTATTGCATATGATTGAAAATAAAATTGCATTTATAACAGGAGTAACTTCTGGTTTCGGTAAAGCTTTTGCCTTGCGATTGGCAAAGTTAAATTATAACCTAATCATAACTGGGCGTAGAGCCGATCGATTAACTGAACTCGCAGAGCGTATCCGAATAGAGTTTCAGGTTGAAGTTTGTACACTCTGCTTTGATGTTCGCGACAACGAAGCATGCAAAACTGCAATAGCGTCCTTGCCTCAAAAGTTCCGTGCTATCGATTTGCTCGTGAATAATGCCGGTCTAGCTGCTGGTGCTTCACCTTTCGACGAGAGTGATCTGGATGATTATGACCGAATGATTGATACAAATGTAAAAGGGCTGTTATATATTACAAAACTTATTGTACCATTTATGATTGAACGTCAGAAAGGGCATATAGTCAATATATCCTCCATAGCGGGAATTGAAGTTTATCCAAATGGAAGTGTGTATTGTGCTACTAAACATGCTGTAAATGCCATTACCAAAGGCTTACGACTTGATCTTCTTAAATATGGCATAAAAGTTAGCTCAATTTCGCCAGGAATGGTCGAAACAGAGTTTTCTATCGTGCGCTTTCACGGCGATGAGGATAAGGCGAAGGCTGTATACGCGGGCATAGTGCCTTTAAATGCCGATGATATTGCTGATACGCTAGAGTTTATCGTTACTCGGCCAGACCATGTTAGCATTAACGATATTCAAATTAATCCAAAGCAACAAGCAAATACATATCTTGTAAACAGAAAACTCGAATAGTTTATCAAAAAAATGAACTATCGAACTCTAAAAAACAAATAATTAAAAAAAATAGCTTATTTTTGTAGTTCAGAGTTTAGTAAGTGTTGAATAGAAGTAAAAAGTACGCAACATTAATCGTGAAATTCTACATGTTTGAAATTTTAATATAATAATATTGTTATGAGCTCACTTGAAGTAAACAAGGAAAATGAAAACTTAACTGCGGCGAAATCAACCGAAGTTATTGATGCTACCATTCTCGATTCTACACTTCCTGCAAATGAAATAGTAGAAGTGGAAATACCAACCATTGAAGCGAAACCTGATTTTGCGACGCTAACGCGTGCAGAGTTGGTGGATGCACTAAAAAACTTGGTAACTGATAAAGTAGAAGCTATTAAGGAGGATGTTGAAAGCATTAAACTTCATTTTTATAAAAAACTTAAAAGTGAAATTGATGAAATTAAGAAGGCTAAAGAAGAGGTTAAAGCTGAGGCACAGACTGAGGTTCAGGCTGATGAAATAGAATCGATTTCTCAAAAAGATTTGCTTGAAGAAGAACTGAAAAGTTTGCTTAACGATTACAAAGCGCGTAAAGCGGCTCTTGTTGCGAAACTTGAACAAGAAAAAGAACAAAACTTGCTCGAAAAGCAACACATACTGGAGCAAATGAAACAGTATGTGGAAGGTAATGATGATGTTTCGTCGCATATTAATGATTTTAAAAATCTGCAGGCAAAATGGAAATCAATTGGTCCAGTTCCAGCAAAAGATCTTGCGAGTACACTGAAGTTATATAGTAATCATCAAGAAAAATTCTGGGACTTAATTAAAATCAATAACGAGCTTCGCGAATACGACTTTAAAAAGAACCTGGAGGCCAAAACGCATTTGTGCGAATCGGCTGAACGTTTGGCTGAACTCTCTGATGTAGTTTCTGCATTTCAACAACTTCAAAAATTTCATGCTGATTGGCACGATCTAGGTCCTGTGTCTCGCGAATTCCGTGATTCGATATGGAACCGTTTTAAAGAAGCTTCGAGCGTAATAAATAAAAAACATCAATCGTTTTTCGATGAAATTCGTGTGAAAGAAGATCAGTTTTTGGTAGCAAAAACTGAATTGTGTGAGAAAATTGAGGCTTTTGATTATAAGTCGCTAAGTAACTACAAAGCGTGGGATGATGCTACACAAACCGTGTTGGCTTGGCAAGAAGAGTGGCGTGGTTTAGGTTTTGCTCCACGCAAAGTAAACCAACAGTTGTTTGATAGATATCGTGCAGCTTGCGATGCTTTTTTTGCAGCTAAAAACGAGTTTTATAAAGCTTCAAAAGCGGTGTTGAATCAAAATCTAGAAAAGAAAAAAGCGCTTTGTGCACAAGCCGAAGCACTAAAAGATAGTACTGATTGGAAAGAAACAGCTGATAAACTCATTCAACTTCAAAAAGAGTGGAAAACAGTTGGACCTATAGCCAAAAAGATTTCAGATGAACTTTGGAAGCAATTTGTTACAGCTTGTGATTATTTCTTTGAGCAAAAAAATAAAAACTTTTCATCTCAAAAAAGCGTAGAAGCTGATAACTTACAAAAGAAAAAAGATATTATTGCTAAAATTCAATCAATTCCTGTCGAAGGAAATACATCGGATGCAGTAGGTGTAATCAAAGCACTTATGGCTGAATATACTGCTGTAGGTCATGTGCCATTCAAAGAAAAGGACAAGGTATATACTGAGTACCGTGCGGCAGTGGATGAGAAATTTGGTAAACTTAATATTGATTCGTCGCAACGTAAACTGGATCATTTTAAAACGAACCTGAAGGATATGTCCAGCAAGGGTGAGAATAAGATGTATCGCGAACGTGAAAAACTGGTTCGTGCTTACGAGCACTTAAAATCGGAAATCGCAACCTACGAAAATAACATCGGATTCTTTACATCATCATCGAAAAAGGGTGGGGGATTGATCAAAGAAATGGAGCGTAAAATTGAATCGCTTAAAGCTGATAGTAAATTAATTGAAGAGAAAATTGGATTGATTGATCAATCAATCTAGTTTAGATAACAAAAACAAAGAGCGCAAATCAAATTTGATTTGCGCTCTTTGTTTTTGTTATTTGCTAGTGAAAAATAGTAGCCTAGCCTAAAAATCCTTTTAGTAATTTACTTTTTGAGTTTGGACGCAACTTGCGTATCGCTTTTTCTTTGATTTGACGAACACGCTCGCGTGTTAAGCCAAATTCATCACCAATTTCTTCAAGTGTCATTTCTGTAACTCCAATTCCAAAGAATTTCTTTACAATGTCCTTTTCTCTGTCTGAAAGTGTGTTTGTAAGTACACGCTCAATTTCTTTTGATAAGGACTCATTCATCAAAACACGGTCAGCATTCGGCGAATCATCGTTTATCATTACATCGAGCAAGCTATTGTCTTCTCCTTCAACAAAAGGTGCATCCACCGATATATGACGTCCAGATACTTTCATTGTATCAGCAATCTTGTCGACGGGGATATCTAATTGTTCTGCAAGTTCTTCGGGCGAAGGACGACGTTCGTTTTCTTGTTCGAATTTCGAAAAAGCTTTATTTATCTTGTTAAGCGAACCTACCTGATTTAATGGTAAACGTACAATACGCGACTGTTCGGCCAAAGCTTGCAAAATGGATTGACGAATCCACCACACTGCATACGAAATAAATTTAAATCCACGTGTTTCGTCGAATTTCTCGGCAGCTTTGATAAGTCCGAGATTTCCTTCGTTGATAAGGTCAGGAAGGCTTAATCCTTGATTTTGGTATTGTTTAGCAACCGAAACCACGAAACGTAAATTTGCACGGGTAAGTTTTTCGAGCGCTATACGATCGCCATTGCGAATACGTTGCGCCAATTCTACTTCCTCTTCAACAGTAATAAGATCCTCACGACCAATCTCCTGCAAATACTTATCAAGCGAGGCGCTTTCACGATTGGTAATCGATTTAGTAATTTTTAATTGTCTCATTGTGGTTTAAAAAATTAGCGTGCAAAATTAATACTTTTATTTGAATTGACAAAATGAAATATTTTGACAGCTATTAACATTGTTGCGCACAGCATGTGGTTAATGGTTTTAGTCTGAAATTCTTTTTAAACTAACAACAATCGGTGCTATTTGTTTTACAATGCTGATAAAATAGGGTTAGAATTAACCTAACTGTTAAAAATAAATCTACCTGTACAGTAATTGTACAGGTAGATCCTTCAAAAACTGTTCTGTATTATTCGCCAACATTGACGGCGTAATAGGCTACTTTGCCATTTGGATATACACCTGCAATATTTAATACCTTAAATTTATCGTTTGTGTTGAGTGCTTCGCTCAGCACTTCTTTGATGTCGTCGATGCTACGTATAGCCTGATTGTTGATTTTTACAATTACAAATCCTGCTTTGATGCCCGATTCTTGGAATTTTCCTTTTTTCACCGTACTTACTTCCATACCATAATCCAATTGGAATTGATCTTTGAGTTTTTCGTTGATCACTTTAAAATCGGCTCCCAAAATATCAATGTCGGCTTCGGCTGAGGCCATTTTGGTTGATCCTTGGCGGTTTTTGAGCTCTGCTGTAAGTTTAAGTTCTTTGTTATCCCTCAATACGGTAATGTTTACTTTATCACCAGGGCTTAATCTACCAATTTGTTCTTGTACTTCCGACGATGATTTGGTTGCATTATTATTAACTTTCGTAATAACGTCTCCTTTTTTAATACCCGCTTTTTCGGCTGCACTGTTTTCAACTACTTCTGCTACTAAAGCGCCTTCCATTGTTTTGAGATTCTTTTCTTTAGCAACTTCGTTGGTTAGCTCTTGCATGCTTACGCCCAAAACTGCACGTTGCACAAATCCAAATTGACGAATGTCAGAAACTACTTTTTTTACAATGCCAGATGGTACAGCAAATCCGTAGCCAGCATACGATCCTGTTTGCGACGCAATGGCGGTGTTGATACCAATTAATTCGCCACGTGTATTAACCAAAGCTCCTCCACTGTTACCTGGGTTGATAGCTGCATCGGTTTGTATAAACGATTCGATTTTCATTTGCGAATTGATGATGTTGATATTACGTGCCTTTGCGCTCACAATACCAGCTGTTACGGTAGAAGTGAGGTTAAATGGGTTACCTACTGCCAATACCCATTCGCCTACCTTCACCGAGTCGGAATTGCCAAATAGCACCATAGGAAGTTTTTCAGCTTCAATTTTTAATAATGCAATGTCGGTATTTGGGTCGGCTCCAACCAGCTTGGCTTTAAATGTACGTTTGTCGTTGAGCGTAACTTCAATTTCTTTCGATTTATCAATTACGTGGTTGTTGGTTACAATATAGCCATCGTTCGATATAATAACTCCCGAGCCCGAACCTTCGCGCATAGGTGCTTCTTGTGGTTGTTGTTGCTGACGGCGTTGCGGTTGTTGTGGACCAAAGAAATAATCGAAAAATGGATCACCAAAGCCTCCACCTCCAAAGCCTTGCTGCATCTCTACAGGCGATTTGGTTTTTACGTGCACTACTGCATGTAAGGTTAGTTCGGCAGCCATCGTAAAGTCGGTATCGAAGGCACGAGGAGCTTTTGCCAGTGCTGCATACGATGCTGGTATTTGTGAGTTTTGAAAATACTCACCTGATTGTTTGTTATTCGAAATTAAATTGGTTGTTACATTTGTAGCTACACTTACAGCTACCACAGCTGCAAACAACCCGAGCAATTTGGTTCTTGGGGAAAATTTCATAATGGAATTCATTTTTGGTTTGATTTACTGTTTGTTTATAATTTAATTGGTTTAATTTGTTGCAAATGTTTTTTGATTTGTATCTTTTACTGACACATTTACAACGCTAAATTATTCAAAAAGTGTTCCTGTCCATGCTCTTATAGGTGGTATTTGGTGATATTTAACATTTTAAATTTGCGGGTTAACGTCTGTTATTTTAAGGAATTGAAAATGTTAAAACTAAATTGTTGTATTTAATTTGTCTCTGTCAAATCTGGCAGATATCTTTGAATAAATGTCAGTGTGAGATGGTAATTATTAGGCACAAAAAAAGCCATCTGATAATTCAGATGGCTTTTACTTTAAAGCTTTAGACCTATGCGGTCGTATAAACTTCTATTATTTTTTGAATCCGTAAACAGCTAAGTCACCCAATTCTTCTTCGATGCGAAGTAATTGATTGTATTTAGCCATACGGTCAGAACGGCTCAATGAACCAGTTTTGATTTGACCTGAGTTAGTTGCTACTGCAATGTCGGCAATAGTTGAGTCTTCAGTTTCGCCCGAACGGTGTGAAGTAACTGAAGTGTAACCAGCGCGGTGTGCCATTTCGATAGCATCCAAAGTTTCAGACAACGTACCAATTTGGTTCACTTTGATAAGGATAGAGTTTGCACAACCTGTATCGATACCTTTTTTAAGGTACTCAACGTTTGTTACAAATAAATCGTCACCAACTAATTGAATTTTGTCACCCAATTTGTCAGTAAGCAATTTCCAACCATCCCAGTCGCTTTCGTTCATACCATCTTCGATTGAATCGATAGGGTAGTTAGCAACCAAAGAAGCTAAGAATTCAACTTGTTCAGCCGAAGTGCGTTTAGCACCGTTAGGACCTTCGAATTTTGAATAGTCGTAAACGCCGTTTACAAAGAACTCAGAAGCAGCACAGTCAAGACCAATCGTTACGTCAACACCTGGTTTGTAACCAGCTTTGGTGATAGCTACGATAATTGATTCTAATGCATCTTCAGTACCGTTAAGAGCTGGAGCAAAACCACCTTCGTCGCCTACAGCAGTGCTCAAGTTACGGTCGTGTAATACTTTTTTCAATGAGTGGAATACTTCAGCACCCATACGAAGACCTTCGCGGAATGAAGCAGCACCGATAGGACGAATCATAAACTCTTGGAATGCGATAGGAGCATCAGAGTGTGATCCACCGTTGATGATGTTCATCATTGGAACTGGAAGTGTGAATGTGTTTACACCACCAATGTAACGGTAAAGTGGCATATCAAGATAAGCAGCAGCAGCTTTCGCTACAGCCAACGAAACACCAAGAATAGCGTTTGCTCCTAATTTCGATTTTGTTTTAGTACCATCCAATTCAATCATTTGTTTATCGATAGCACGTTGTGCAAATACGCTAACACCTTCCAAAGCAGGTGCAATGATTGTGTTTACATTAGAAACGGCTTTTAATACGCCTTTTCCTAAGTAACGACCTTTGTCGCCGTCACGTAATTCAATGGCTTCGTTTTCGCCTGTTGAAGCTCCAGATGGAACTGCAGCACGACCCATGATACCTGACTCCAATACTACATCTACTTCTACAGTAGGGTTACCACGCGAATCGATAATCTCGCGAGCTACAATTTTCTCAATTTTACTCATTTTCTTTTAAAAATTTATTATTAAGTTGATGATTAAACCAATATATTCAGTTGTTTTTGTTGCGTTGTTTGAAAAATTCGAACACCCAAAAGTTCATCTGAAATAGCAGTAGAAAATATCCAAAATCTTCGATAGGGATTGTTCCTAGTCGTAAGTTGCTAAAATGTAATGGATTGTATTCAACTACCGGAAAGGATGTTAAAACTCCATTGACTATTAACATGGGTATACTACTTATGAAATAGGCTATGATAAAGTTCGTAAATTTACCCTTGAGCATATTTTGCCACAAAATTACAAAAATAAAAATTGAATTTAGCAATAAAGTGACAAAAGTGTAAGTTATTTTGTAATTAAATATTGCTAGTACAAGAAAAACAATGCCTAAAATAGTGAGAAAGATGCGAATTTTTTGTTCGTATTTCGCAAAATGAAGGTAATGATTCGCTACTTCGTATACAAAGAGGCTACAAAAGGGTATTACGGCAAAAAATAGCCATTCTTCGAGTGGTAAGCCCAAGGCATATAGCCCCATGACAAAATCATTATTAAACGACCAGATGCCGAAATGTGTAAACAAGGCATCCCAAATGATGAAAAACGATCCAGGAATCAATATGGCGGGTATCAGGTAGATCCATTGTTTTACAAATCGTATCTTTGATTCGAAACTCATCATCAATGGGCCTATCATGCTTAGAATTAGCAAGGAAATGTAGGTGTATTTTTGAAATTCCATCTGCAATTTTTTATTCATCTAAACATTGAATGAAAGTAGTTTGTTCATCTTTATAAAAGAAACACTTATGGGCATATTTATTGCGTTCTTAATCATTGTATGTTGGGTTGGACATTTGTTTTATGTGCTTACTTTTCAGGTGAATGATATTACTCAGTTTACGTTCTGGTTACATATTCTTATACAAGCATGGCTCTCCACCGGCTTGTTTATCACAGCTCATGATGCGATGCACGGCACTGTTGCTCGTTCGTCATCACTTAACATGTGGATTGGCCGAATGACTACTTTTTTGTATGCTGGTATGAGTTATAAAAAGCTGTTAGCATGCCATATCGATCATCACAAGTACCCAGCTACCGAAAAGGACCCCGACTATACGGTTGGCAATCAGCAGTTTTTTGTGTGGTGGTATCGGTTTATGTTGCGCTATGTAACGGTTTGGCAAATGCTCATCATGGCGGTGCTGTTTAATGTGTTGTTGCTTTGGTATAGCGAGTTTCAATTATTGCTTTTTTGGGTGCTTCCCTTGTTTTTGTCCACTTTTCAGCTCTTTTATTTCGGTACTTTTTTACCCCATAAACTGCCACATAATGCCGAAATGACTGCGCACCGATCGCGTTCTTTGCCTCGTAATCATATGTATGCATTTTTAAGTTGCTACTTTTTTGGCTATCACCTCGAGCATCATTCGTCGCCTCACACGCCCTGGTGGCGTTTGTATCAATTGAAATATTGAGCAAGAGTTTGATAAATGATGCTTATCATTTATCTTTGTACTATAAAACGAATAAAGATGAATGAACTAGAAATGTTGTTTTTGCAATTTACGGGTCAAGAGGTAGTTGCAACAACCGAATTATCGGCATCGGGCTCGAACCGAAAATACTACAGATTACAAGGCAATGGTACTTCTATTATTGGGGTTGAGGGCACTTCGGTGGACGAAAACAGGGCGTTTATTCAAATGTCCAAACATTTCCAAGCGCAGGGTTTACCTGTTCCACGCTTTTTAGGTCAATCCGTTGATGGGCTTTATTATATACAAGAAGATTTAGGCGATTCGTTGTTGTTCGACTTTATTGCTGAGGGTCGTAAAACGGGTGTTTTTTGCGAAGCCGAAAAAGAGATGCTTCGTAAAACCATGCAGTGGTTGCCCAAAGTGCAGGTGCTGGGTGCCGAGGGTTTCGATTTTTCAGTGTGCTACCCGCAACCCGAATTCAACGAGCGTTCTATTCTATGGGATTTGAATTATTTTAAATACTGTTTTCTGAAATCAACAGGCATCGAATTTCAGGAAAATAAATTGGAAGATGATTTCGTTCGCTTCTCCAATATATTGATGCAAACCAATACCAACACCTTTATGTACCGCGATTTCCAGAGCCGCAATGTGATGGTGAAGGATGGCGAACCGTTTTTTATTGATTTCCAAGGTGGGCGCCGGGGACCGTTGTATTACGATGTAGCGTCGTTTTTGTGGCAAGCAAAGGCAAAATACAGCGATGAACTTCGCGAAGAATTGCTCGAAGTGTACCTCAAGGCATTGGGCGAATTAATGCCTGTCGACGAGAAGGAGTTTAAAACGCAACTGAAACATTTTGTATTGTTCCGAACCCTACAAGTATTGGGAGCATATGGTTTTAGAGGTTATTTCGAGAAAAAACCACATTTCCTACAAAGCATTCCGTTTGCCATTCAAAACCTCCGCGAAATACTACAGGATGACGTTCCACAATACGCTTATTTGTTGGATATCCTTCGCGAAATGACCGCTTTAAAGCAGTTTAGCGAAGTGGATGTAAAAAAACCATTGGTGGTTAAAGTGTATAGTTTCTCTTACAAAAAAGGTATTCCGAACGACAATTCGGGTAATGGGGGAGGGTATGTGTTCGATTGTAGAGCCGTGAACAATCCCGGTAAGTACGAGCGATACGCTAGCCTGACTGGTTTAGACGAGCCTGTTATTCAGTTTCTCGAAGATGATGGTGAAATCCTCACCTTTTTTGAGAATGCCAAAAGCCTTGTGGATGCATCGGTAAAACGCTACAAAGACCGTGGCTTTACCAACCTGATGGTTTCGTTTGGCTGTACTGGTGGCCGACATCGTTCGGTATATTCAGCTCAAAAAATGGCCGAACATATCAACCGTCAGTTTGGTGTGGAAGTGCAATTAATTCACCGCGAACAAAATATCGAACAGCTTTTTGAAGCAATCAATTAGAGACCTTAACCCAGTCCCCTTCGATGGAGTGGGAGCAAGAGGGTTAAAAATTGGAAGTTAGAAATTAAAAAATGAGGGTGTCTTTTCGGGACACCCTCTACTAAACGAAACACAGTCTTTTTTAGACCCTAAGCAAACACCTACACCAAGGGTACATAAACTGAGTTCGACACTTTGCTGCCGTCAGCTGAATTTACAAACACATATACATACTCTATGTCGGCAGCAGTGATGCCTGGCATAGCAAGTTGTACACTGAAGGTTACACTTTCGCCTCTTGGTGCGCGAACAGCTTTGATAACTCCATTAGTCTTTTGGGCTATCACCGTTAGCATATCCGTAGCCAACGCTTTAGGCATTTCAATACGTGTGTCACCCGTAAGTGTAATGCCTGCGGCAGTAAGCTCCACCTTTACATCTTCCACACCGGGCAAGGAACCTTTGGCAATCTGTAGCATGCTGTAATCAATCACCGGCACTTCGCCCGAGTTGTCGATAGCTTTTGGCAGGTTCAACGACATAAATACGTTGAATGCAGAAAGTTTCTCAGGTCGTACAGGAAACCCTAATTCGCCAAAGCCTCCCAAGGATGCCCACGCATCGCTCATCAGCTTAAAGCTGGTTCGTTGATTCTGCTGTGCTTCGGTGTTCTTGTCCTTGCGGTTGAACGCTTTGGCGCTGATTACATTTTGTCCTTTGTGGACGTAGGTGTTCACGTTAGCGAACGATTTTGCCATTTTACCCATGACTGGATTTTGAGCAAGACTCATAATTGTATTGGTCGTCCTCTGAACCCGAAAAACAACGCGCTTTTCTTTGTGATTCCGACAACGCAAAATTACGCCAGTTCAAAATTTTGCTTGTACAACTTGTAGTACAACTTGTATAAGGATTTTTGTAACAGACTGATAAACAAATCACTAAAAATAGCATAAATTCAGCGAAAATTCACCTTAGGTTGTATACAGTCGGGGGCGAATAACAGCCTCGAATGGTATTTTTTTTCGTATGGGTGTACAATACCGTTGCCCGACCTTTATTCGTATCATGTTCATTCTATTGGCAACGGTTCAAAGCGCCCTTCGAACCCATCGCACGTCAAACTCCACGATTGCAGCAAATGTAGGCGACGGAAATTGACCACAAAACACTCTTGACATTCCGCCTGCCTGTCGCATTTATCTGTCGGAGGTAGAGGCAGGAGAGAAGCTTTTTGCACAAGCAAAATGCGTATTGAGGAATCTAATTTACATTTCACACTTTTCCACAACAAAAGTAAGTGTGAGAGAAAATTATATCTTTCCATATTGACTTTATCTAAAATGATTGTATATTTGCATTGAAAATTAAAAACAGAATTATATGGAAACTTTAGTTGTTCAAATAAATAATAGCAAAGCTTACAAGTTGTTAGCCGACTTAGAGGATTTACAAATTCTTAAAGTAATTAAACGAACCAAGCAACAACCATTAAGCCTATCCGAGAAATATGCCGGCAAACTAAATTCTAAAACTGCCACTTCATTACAAGACTATGTTAAACAAAGCAGAGACGAATGGAACAGCTAAACTATTTAATCGATACAAATGTCATAATTGACTATCTTGGCAACAAAATAAGCCAAAGCGGTATGCAATTTATGAATACTGTAATTGATGCTGTCCCAAACATCTCAATAATTACCAAAATTGAAGTATTAGGTTTTAATACTACTAAATCTGAATATCAAATACTTATTGATTTTATGGATGATTCAAACGTTATAGAATTATCAAAAAATGTAGCTGATATTTGTATTGAAATACGTAAAAGAAATAAAATAAAATTGCCTGATGCTATAATTGCTTCAACTGCATTAGCTTCAAATTCAGCTTTAATCACCAGGAATATAGCCGATTTTAAAAACATAAATGGACTGATTGTGATTAATCCACATAACTTGTAAAAATCACAATAACCGTGAATGGCATTTTATATCCCTCGCTACGCTTCGGCATGACAAAGGCATTGTGTGGGAGTGCAAATCCGTTGCCCGACCAGTATTCGTAACATGTTCATTCTATTGGCAACGGTTCAAAGCGCCCTACGCTGTCCGTAGTCTCCAGAATACGGATTGTGAGAATTAAAGCTCCTACTTTAAGTATTTATTTCAATTATGCAAGTCGGGAGACTTGCTACCCACGGTCCGTAGTTAAAGAAACTACGGACAGCGAGGATTTATAGTGTTGTAAAAACAGGGTGTTTTTGGGTGAAAATTGATAATATGGTATAAAAAGATATGGAATGAAAGCTAATTATCCCATAAACTCATTTGTTCCAAAGCTGATTTGATTGGGTCGGCCTCCAAAAAGTCGTTATACAACGCTAGTTTGCCATTGTCGAGCCATTCCTTTTCGGCTTTTGGGTTAATAATTACTGGCATTCGTTTTTTTGAGTTGTGTACAACCGACATCAACGCATTGGCTTCGGTGGTGAGAATGGTATAGGTATGAAAGGTTTTGCCTGTTTCATTGTCCTTCCAGCAGTTCCAAAGTCCGGCAAACGAAAAAAGCTCCTCATCAGGTAGGTGAATAAGGTATTTCTGTTTCTTTTTACCCTTTGGGTCGAGCCACTGCCATTCGTAAAAACCATCTGCAGGTATTAGGCAACGTTTCGAACTGCTGCCTTTAAACGATGGTTTTTCGTGTATGGTTTCTATCTTGGCATTCAGTGTGCTGTTTTGCAGGCTTTTGTCTTTGGCCCAGTTGGGCAATAATCCCCATTGTGCAAACTGAATAATTTCCTGATGGTCGTTGGTGATAATAGCACAAAAAGGATGCTCAAACCCGTTCACGTCACCCGTTTTAAAACGCTCCGGATTCTCCATCTTTGCCTTATACCGCTTTTCAAGCGTTTGTGCATCTTTCGATTGTTTAGAGTGAAAACACATAATTTTTTTAATCAGATTGTTTACAATTAATTGGATTAATGTAGTTTAACTCGTACGGAAGGATCTATCAACCCCTCTTTTCCATTTTTCCTTCTTTGTCAGCCACATAATTCCGAAACTTAATATTTTAATATACTAGTTGGGAGCGTTTTATAACTGTTTTAATTTTTCTAACAATATAGCAACTCCTTCTGTTGCCCTTTCCTTTATATAGTTTATTCGATTTGTGTCAATATTTATCTCGTTGGGATCAATTAGGTAGATTGGTGTGTTGTAGCGAGCGTAATTTAACAAGCCCGCTGCTGGATATACATTTAATGAGGTACCTATTACAACCAAAATATCTGCCGACTGCACAATTTTAGTGGCCTGCTGAATGTTTGGCACTTCTTCGCCAAACCACACAATGTGCGGCCGCAAAGGATAGGCTTTGGGGCATAAATCGCCTACATGATATTCAATTTTGTCGGGTTTGACATCAAAAACTTCTTCTTCAGGACTGGTGGAGCGCATTTTCATTAATTCACCATGCAAATGCAATACCCATTTACTACCGGCACGCTCGTGAAGATTATCAACGTTTTGGGTAATTATTTTTACTTCAAAGTACTTTTCAAGCTCAACAAGGCCTTCATGGCCTTTATTTGGTTTTACGGTTTGTAATTGCTTTCGACGTTCATTGTAGAATCGGTGTACAAGATCTGGATTTGTATGCCAAGCCTTAGGGGTTGCCACATCTTCAATATTGTGTTGCTCCCACAATCCACCAGAATCTCTGAATGTGGAAATTCCACTTTCGGCCGACATACCAGCACCGGTTAAAATAACTAGTTTCTTCATCTGTTTATAATTGTTTTTTTAGTTGTCAGATGGAACTTACCATGTCAAAATTATCATTACTTTGTGTGTTAATAATTATTTTAACATGGACGTTTCATGTAACAAAAGTTTACGATACCCAGTACCTGCCATTTATCCTCATCGGCAATAATCTATCACGTGCGTGATGACAGTTGTATGGGTTGCATTTTGTTGCTCAACCAACATAGAAGTAAACTCCATTGGCAAGGGTGCAAAACAACCTTTGTTTGAGTGGTCTTTTCCTGCCATAGTAGCTCTCTTTATAGGGCTGTGATATAGGGTATTGCCCCATATCGACCACGTATATAATTTCGCTCCAAATTACTGTCATTTCGTACTTTGCTACCATCAGGCAAACGGAACTCCACCAAGTTGTATAAGTCAGTTTGTTCAACTTCGTCTTTTTCGGTAAACCAAACCTGATCCCTTCGAAATATATCGGCACTCAGCAAATTGGTATTGTGTGTTGCAAAAAGCAATTGTGCATGTTTAGGGTTGGTTTCTTTACTATTAAATAAACTAACTATTTCGCGGGTCAATAGGGGATGAAGTTTAGCATCCAATTCATCAACTATCAACACTTTGCCATGTATCAGCGTATCAAAAACAGGTCCGGTAAGATCTATGATTTTTTTTGTTCCTTCCGATTCGTTTTTGTTTTTATCGAACGACACCTTTTCTGTTTTATTTCCCTCTTTATCGTATTTATAATGAGTTGTTTTTAATGTCATTTGTTTTTCATCAACCATGTCGTCAGGTGATTCTTTTCGCCGATATATGGCTAAACTCTCATGCAACACATCCGTAGTTGCACTTCCATCGCTTACAACTATATCTTCGAATCCAAGCTGGAGCTTACGAAACAATCCAACTGCAAGGTCGAAACCTTCCAGCTTGTGTTGTAGCATTTTCATTGTAAAGCTGTTATATCCTTGGTTCGAAAGGCCCGATATAAGATTGCAGCCCTGAAACCAGGCTATGATTTTTTTACAGGTTTCTCCACCGAGTTGCGCCACCAACGACACAAAAAGCCGGTTGTCGTTCGTAGCTTCTTCTTTGCCTTTTCCTTCTTTAAAGTTATCTGCTACGCCTATGCCTTCTTCAGTACGTACAAATAGCGGCTTTTCGGCTTTGGCTGTCGATTCGTACAGCCATTCGCTCACTATGCGGGTTTGGTTGTATTCGTAACCGTATCGTATTTTCTTACCATCTATCAAAAACTCTATTTCAAAATAGCTTGGTTCGGTAGTTGAGTTCTCGGCCAATAAAAAAGGGGAATAATCCAACAATTCTCCATCGTTTAGTTTTACCGACTGTAGTAATACATTTCGCATAGCGGCCAATGCTTTCAGTAAATTACTTTTACCGCTCGAATTTGCCCCATACAGCACTGCTGCTGGCAATAGTTTGTGTCTGCCAGCTTCGAACGAGTGGTTTAAATCGGATATAGCTGCTGCCCTGAAATTTAGTGTTCGGCGCGTATAAAACGATAGGAAATTTCCTACTGTAAATTCTATCAACATATTCCTTATTTTTAAAGCGTGTATCTATTTTTTCTTTCTCACCTCAAAGATACTACATTTTTCTTGGTTTTGTTCACATATATGAGAATTTTTCTCACATTTGTATCGATATTAACTATTTTGTATGAAATAAAGCATTGAATATTCTTGTAATTCTCAATTTGTGCTATTTTTCTGCTTTTGTATTTGCACTTACTAACTTATTGAACAGCATACTTTTTTACTCTTTTAATTTTTAGATATCATTAATTTAGAAGTTAATTTTATTGCTCTCAATGATATCTTTAATTTATTATGGTTCTTTTATTAGTTATTGTCTTGTTCGTTCTCGTTTGATAAATTTACAGGAACCATAAACTCGCGGCCTACCGAATAAGGAATCAATTGTAAATACTGCAACCGGCCAATAATCATAGCAGGATGTGTATTAAACTCTTTGGCATATTGCACTATATCTTTTGCCGTAATAGAAGTAGGATGTTCTTTCAATAATTGATTTTCTTGCTCTTTCGAGAAAATATGTTTCACCGCAAAATCATGTGCTTCCTGTTCTTTTTGAGCATCAGCAGCCGCAAAATCAACGTTTTCGAGCGAAATATATTTCTTACCATGCAAGATGATATGCCCTAACTCGTGGAAGAAAGTAAACCAAAAACGATCATTCTGACCATAACGAGCAGTTAGCTGAATGAGTGGGGTATCATTTATCCAACGAGTTGAGCCACTTAGAGGTACTTTAGGTAACTTCGGTGTAAATAATAAAATAACTCCAGCTTCTAAGCACAGTTTACGCAGTTTCGCGAAAAAGTCAACAGGATGCTCCACCATTAATTGTCGCATGGCAGGGATAGTATCTTTTAACCGTTTTACATCAAATGGAGGCACTTCCACTTTACTCGCCTGAAGTTCTCCCTGACGTAGCCATGCCGAAATGGAATGCGCTTCGTGTGTATGTTTCAGCGAAGTATAGGCAGCCACTTTCAACTCACTCTGCATATACAGGTTATCCCAACCAATATGCGAGGCTACTCCAAAAAACGAAAGTAAATGCTGTGTTTGTTCTTCAATATTTCGGGTTGGTGGCACCCAGTTGTTTTTGGCCATTTCGGAATACGGAAATTCTTTTGCCCATGCCAACGAAGCGCTTAGTGCTTCTTCTTGCTTTTTACGGGCAATGTACTCATTGTATCTGGATTGTTTATTAATCCAGAAACCGGCAGGTATTCTGGTAACATTTTCGAAAAGCACAGCCATTTCGGGTGTCAGCGAGCTTTCTTCATTCAGTACGGCAATAATTGTTTTTTCTGGCTTTCCGGTTCTCAAAGCAAACTCCTTGATACTCATACCCATTTCTGTCAGTTTTTCGCGGAGGGTTTCGGCGGGATGAAAAACAATACTTGGTGTAAATTGATTGGTTGCCATAATACTATCTTTTGTTTTTCTTTTCGTGGTAATCGGTAATCTCTAAAACGGTTAACTCCTTTAACTCTTTCAGCTCAATGGTGCCTTTATTTTCTCCTTCGGTTATAGGTTCGTAAACCAATCGGGTAGGCTGTTCCAGGCTACAAGCCCATTGTCCGTTTCTGTTTTCCGATAATGGATGATGTTGACCTGGTAAAAAGGGCAATACTTCAAAGTTCTCAGCATCGTACAAGTCATTCAACCTTTTGTGTAACAATTCTGCCTGTAAATTCCCCAGTTTACGCTGAGCTAGTTTATAATCATTAGCAAATTTTTCCAGCTTTCTGTCTGCAAAGATAATATTTATTTTTCAATAGTCAAAATTTAATTTACACTTTCTGTTAGTTGTAATCTATAATCATTTCGTTTTTATACTATTTTGCAATTCAAGCTTTCGGGTTGTATTTTCATTTCAAGACCTAACAGGTTTCCAAAACCTGTTAGGTCTGTATATCCCCCACACTCACCTGCCCAATCATCCCCATCGGCAACATCCAATTGATAAGGTTAGCTAGTTTTTATATTTGCCTTTGTTTTTTCGAATAATTCATTTGCCACATTTTTGGCATCTTTAAAGTTTTCAAAATCATTATAAAAATGAATTTCATTTTGCCATAATGGCCATTTATTTGTACTTTTTCTTATCGCATATGCGATTTCAGCTTCTACTGCTTCTATATGATTCTCTTCTTTAATTGTTTCAAAATCATATACAAACAATTGCAAAGAAACTTGGGTATTTATAAATTTCTTAATCCACTTATAACCGCCATATCCAGCTTGTCTATTATTAGCTAAATCATATTTATAAGATCTGAATCCTTGTTGAAATTTCGTACCAATCTTCTGTTTCGTTTTACCGACATACAAATAATCATTTCCATGTTTTAGAATGTAGATTTTGAAGTTGGAACTATTGAAAATTTTTCCCTCAAATTTGTCTTTTCCTGTAGGTTTTATGCCTGCTTCGGTAATAAGAATAATGGTGCTTTCTTCCTGATACGTCATTTTTAATTTATCATTTCTTTTTTTTCTACTTCCTCGTTGTTGTGAATCTAAGATCTCACAGGTTTTGGAAACCTGTTAGGTATGTATTTTCTCACTTTTCCCCATACTCAACACCCGGCTCAGCTGCCATCAACCTTTCTACTTCCATTTCTTGTTCCTGGTTGTTGAGCGTAGTCGAAACAACCTGCCCATTCATCAGCATCGGCAACAACCAATCACGAAGGGACATGATTAGTGGGTTTATACCTACTTTTTATTTATTAAATCAATTTCAATCGGAACTGACATAATTATGTCCTTATCATAATTTTTCTCTATACTTCGTTTCCAAACTTTAAATTCATAGAATAGATCATCCATTGAATATGTTTTTTGTTCATCTGTTGTTGAGTTTGACAAATTTGAAAAATATACCAGCATCTGATTCAATACAAAAACCAGATAATATCTCAGATTACTGGTAATATTTTCAATATCCTGCTTAAGAGCGGCCTCATGAATCAATTCATTTCTCAAGTGGTAAATTCTTGATAAATTCTGGTTTAAATTGTTAATATGAGCAATGGTGTATTTTTTGCGTTTGTCCGAATTGCTTAAAATATTACTCTTTGTTCTTTGAAATCTATATCTCAATAACGGTGGAATTATATTACTATCACGTATAGCGTCAAGTTCTGGATCTGATAACTTCCAAAATAATTGGTCTGCTGCAATAAGATCTGTCTTAAATAATGCTTGGTTTAAAAACAATAAATTTCTTTTCACATAACCGCAAGCCAATATATTTATCATATTTTCCTTTAGTCTTCCGTATGTGTTTTGCTCTTTGATAGGTGATGAAAAAAGAAATTCAAGTGCAATCCAATAATCAATAAACTTTTGCTCAATTTCAACTGTATTGTTTCCAAGTCTCAGATATCTAAGAGCTGAGTATATACGATCTTTTACATCTTGTTCAATATTAGAGTTATTCTTAATAGTTTCCAACAATGCATTATACTTGTTATATAAATCTTCATTACTCTCAAATATGCCGTCAAACGAATAATTAGTTGGCAACAAATAAACTTTTCCCGTGTCATTTTTATCAATAACTAATGCTTGTGAATGAACATTCACGTCTAAACTATTATAACCAACATGAATCTTATCAAATAACTCAGACAACATTACTTTGCTTTTTCGAATAGCGTTATAACTATCCAATGCTTTAACCGAGTAAAACACTAATTTTGAGGCATTTGCAGTATTAATAAACTTAGGATATTTCTTTGTTAGTTTTTCTGATAGTAGTTCATCAGGAATTTTGTCTGTAAATTCACTTACAAATGCTACTGAATTTTCTTCCTTATATAAATAAATCTTGAATATAACACAGAAATCAATATAATTTCTATCAAGTACAGTGTCTCTGAACTTCTCAAAATTATCTTTAAATTCATGAAATGGTTTGTTTTTTATCACATTTAAAACATAGAAAATATAACTTTTAGAATAACCTATGTTTATTAATTCGGAAGCAAGTATTGAAACAATCTTGTCTATCTTTCCAATCACAGGAATAAAATCTTCTTCGGTAAAGTCAATTTCATCAAACACCAAAGATTCTACTTGTTCAAATAATACCTGTAGATAACTTTCCTTATTCTTTTGAATCAATTTTTCTAATATGAAAATGTATTGAAACAAGTCAACATCTTTACCTGAAGATTTGATAAGTATATCAACATCTTCGATGAATAGTTCTTTCGAATAATTATCCATATCCAAAAATTCATCAGATTGTATTGACGATTTTAGTTCTTCGGCACAAAGTTTGACTGTTTCAAAACGTTGAACTCTGTTTTGATTAAATCCAATTATTAAAGTTTTAAGTTCTTTAAGAAGAGAATTTGTATTATGAATTCTAACCCTATAACTATCTAAAGTATCCTTATGAAATAGTTCTATAAGTCTTTCAAGCAGAAAAGTATGTTTAATAGTATGTTGCATAACATATAAACTTTTAGGTATTGTACTTGTTATATTATCAAAAACAGTTATCTTTGCATCATAAATCAGATTATCAGTTAGATTATCATATAAAGGGAGGACGTCCTTCTGGTTACGAGAGCCCAGAGCTCCTCAGATTATGACCAACCTCCCTACTATATTCAGAAGACATCCTTTTAGGGTGTCTTCTTTTATTTCTCCCCATATCTCTCTCTCGGCTCCGCCGCCATCATTCCATTCCACTCTTCTTCTTGTTCCCCTTTAGGGGCTAGGGGCATAACCTGCCCATTCATCAGCATCGGCAACAACCAATCACGAAGAGAAGAGAGTTGTTGGTTTTCTTGTTGGTTTACGAGTATTTTAGAAAATATAGGATCACATATTTCCTTATATTCTTTCGCAACGTTTTCAGGTGGAATTGGAAGATTTGTATGTTTAATATCATTGCTTACAATTGAATTAAATACAGACCCTCCTGATTTAGCTTTCAATACATTAATTAGAGAACTAACCGTATAATAAAGGTAACAGTAACTATATTCTTTTTTCTCACAGAAAGCATAACATGATTGATTCATTGCCATATTTTCAGACGCAATACTAACATTTCCAACAGTTCCTCTGGCTGTAATAAAAATCGATCCTTTTGGGAAAAGCTTACTACTACAGTTTTTTAGACCAATTTTTGTTATTGAAGATTCGGTTTTCATCACAAAGAGAGAATTCGTATAGTCTGAAGGAGTATAAAATGATATCTCTCCATTCCAATATTCATCAATTGCCTTGTTTGGCGTGCCCCCTCCTTCAAGATTTGATACTTTCAGCAAATTATCAACTTCCCACCCCTCCGGCACTTCTCTCTTCAACTCCTCACACCAAACCATTTTACCACCGCTACTCTTATAGGGTTTGCCTTCAGCACTTGGTTTACCCTGAGCGTTGTTGCTGAGCGAAGTCGAAGCAAAGTCGAAGGGAAAATCAAACTGCACAAACCAATAATCATACACCGTCTTCGCCATCGCTTCTAATTCAGTATTGATGCGGTTGTTCAGGGCGATTTTGTAGTCTATTGCTGAAAGAACAGATACAATTCTATTTTGAGTAGATAATTCTGTCCAATTAATATGAATAAACTTTAAACTCCCTATTGGTAACTGTGGTTGAGCACTTCCTGAACCTTGGCTAATTACTTGGTTTTTAAATAAATTAGAGCGAAGAAATAAATATAAGTAATACGGATTTAATTTGCTTTTATCAATCCTGAGAATAATCATTCCTGAATTTATTCTAAGATTTTGATAAGGTACTTCATCGTCGTAGTAGGCAACATTTCCTACAGTTCCACGAGTAGTTAATACAATATCACCTCTCTGCAATTTCCCTTTTCTGAGAATTTCATCCTTTTCTTTGGATATAAAATCCATAGAACTAAAATTGAATCCGCTACTTGTTACATTACTGGTATTTAGAAAAAGACAATAACCTTCACTTTTAAATTCACTTTTTTGTGGATAGTTAACTCCTCTATCTCCATCGATTATTTCGATTGGTGCGTTAGCAAAAGAAACTGTTCTATCACTCATACTTCAACCCTCCCAACTGTTTCTGAATCTCCTTTTCCAACTCTCTCGACTCTGCAAAAAGGCTGTTTAGATGGCGATTAAACGCATCCATTTTGGCAGCAAAGGCTTCGGGAGTAATATCCACGTATTCAATCTTTACTTCAAAGTATTGCCCTGCACTGAAAGAGTAGTTTTTTTCTTTGATTTGGTCGTACGACACCACCACCGAAAAATCTTCTACGGCCTTGTGTCCGTTAAAGGTGTCGATAATGAGGCTTTCGTCTTCGTCGGAAAGTACGGTCTTTTGGTTTTTGCCTTCCTTTACCGTGGTGCCCAGTTTGGAAGCATCCAGCAGCACAATATCGCCTTTGGTATTGGCCTTGTCCAGAAACAGCACCGACACATTGGTGCCTGTGTTGGCAAAGATATTGCTCGGCATACTCACCACGCCCCTGAGCATTTTCTGCTCCACCAGCCGTTCGCGTATCTTGCGCTCAATACCGCTTTGCGCGGTGATAAAGCCTGTCGGCACTACGATTGCCGCCTTGCCGTCCTTCTTGAGCGAATACATAATGTGCTGGATAAACATCACATATATGGCCATCGACTCTTTCTTGGCTTTGGGCACATTGGGGATGCCCGCAAAGAAGCGTTCGTTATTGGCTTTGGTGTCGAGGTCGGCGCTAAAGTCAGAGAAATCAAGTTTAAAGGGCGGATTGCTTACAATATAGTCGAACTTCATCAGGCTGCCATCTTCCTCGCGGTGATAGGGGTCAAGTATGGTGTTGCCCTTCACAATATTGTGTATGGAATGCACCAGGTTGTTCAGAATCAGGTTCAGTCGCAACAGGTTCGACGATTTCTGCGAGATATCCTGCGAGTAAATGCTGCAACGGTCTTCGCCTATCCGGTGTGCCAGGTTCATCAGCAGTGAACCCGAACCCGCCGAAGGGTCGTAGCAGCTTACGTTGCTAACTTCCGTCTGCACCAGACAGCGCGCCATAATCGACGCCACCGAGTGAGGCGTAAAGTATTCGGCATAATTGCCCCCGCTGTTGCTGTTGTAGTCCTTTATCAGGTACTCGAATATGGTGGAGAAGAAATCGAATTTCTGCGAAAAGATAGGCTCAAAGCTAAAGCCCACCAGCTTGTTGATAAGGGCTTTGCAAAACTCGTCGCGGTTATCGGTCACGTACTTGCTGATATTTTCGAACAGCAGAATCTTTTCGCCGCCATTGGTCATTACCGAGAAAATATCGTTGTTCAGCTTGGCAATACTCAGCAGCGTTTCATCAAACAGCTTATCGAAATCGGGCTCATTCTGCCGGTTAAACAGCGCACTGATAAACTGTTCGGGCTGCAACTGTGCCGTGCTTTCGCTCAACTGCATCAGCATCATTTCGTAATCATCCGCCGTATAGCCCTGTACTGCTTCCAGCAGGTTCTTTTCATCCTTCAGCTGTGGCTCTATGGCCTTTATCTCGTGAATAAATTTATCGTTCAGAAACTTATACAGAAACACCTGCGTAATAATCTTAAACTCATTGCCATCGCCTCCCAACCCATAGGTGGAACATATACTTTTCAGGCTATCTATCAGGGACTTTGTTTCTTTCTCGAATTGTACGGGGGTCATTTATTTGTTTTTTATTTTATCGTTATTTCGTTTGTTGTTATTTTCTTTATCCCAGAGGGATTATATGTTTATAGAAATGGTTTGCAAAATTAATGTCTTTTCCCCAGCGGGGAAATATGTTTATAGGGATAATATGTTTATAAAAACATCATCAATCACATCCATTCGACCCCGCCGGGGTCGTACCTTCTCTTCCTATATCCTCTTTTCTATAAACATTCGAATCCTCTGGATTCCGTTTTTATCCCCGCGGGATAACATGTTTATAACATTCGATGCCATACCTACCAATTCGACCCCGCGGGGGTCGTATTATTCATTTTATACCTCTTTTTCTATAAACATTCGAATCCTCCGGATTCCGTTTTTATCCCCGCGGGATAACATGTTTATAACATTCGATGCCATACCTACCAATTCGACCCCGCGGGGGTCGTATTATTCATTTTATACCTCTTTTTCTATAAACATTCGAATCCTCTGGATTCATATAATCTCACATCCTCTTAGCTATAAACATTCGAATCCTCCGGATTCCGTCTAATCTTCGAACCATTCGAACAAATATTGTTCATCAAAATCTACCTCAAACTTCCTCAACATTTCCATATATTCCTCTCTGAACGGACGTTTCTTATGATGCTCTTTTTGCCGATTGATATATCCGATTACATCGTCTAAAGCTGAATGACTATACGAAAACGCTCCAAAGCCTTCCTGCCACTGAAATCTAAAAGGTGTAAACTTCTTTTCCTTTATAAACTCATTCGACGATTTCTTCACTTCACGCACCAAATCCGACAAACAGCAGGTCGGGCGCATACCTATCAAAATATGAATATGGTCAGGCATCCCGTTAATGGCAAGCATTTTTTGTCCTTTGTTTTGTACTATACCCGTAATATATTTATACAATTCTTCTTCCCATGTTGATTTTATCAAACTATCTCTGCCTTTTACAGCAAAAACAATGTGAATGTAGATTTGTGAAAATGTATCAGCCATAATTTCAAATCATTTTACATTTATTTTTCTTTATCCCGGAGGGATAATATGCTTATAAATATGAATTACAAATTTAATATATTTACCCCAAAGGGTTAATATGTTTATAAAAATTATTACCAACCCATTCTTTATCCCGGAGGGATAACATGCTTATAATATCCGATGCCATATCTACTCATTCGACCCCGCCGGGGTCGTACCCTCTTTCCCTACCTCATCTTTTCTATAAACATTTGAATCCTCCGGATTCATCCCCACCTCTCACCGCCGTCGCCTCCCGACCCGTAGCCGAAACATATACCTTTCATGCTATCTATCAGGTACTTTGTTTCTTTCTCGAATTGTGTGGAGGTTATTTATTTATAATTCGTTTAAATTTTTTACAAGTGTCAAAATACTTCCATGATTGTTTAAGTCGTAATACCAGTTATTATTAAAGTCCTTAATTGTTGCTGGATTTTTACTGTCACCGATTACCAAACTATGAAATTTTGTTTTGTTGTCCTTAGCTGCCTTTAAATTCTCTTGAGTTGTTTTATCAAAAGCTGGCATTACAAAGTCAGAAACCATGATAATATCTGATTTTATATAATCCTGAGTTGTCAGCATACGAAGTGCTTCTTGCATTGCAGGTGTTGCATCAGTACCTCCGTGAAAACTCATAGAAAGAAAAGAAATAATTTTCTCTAATGAGTTTTTTAAATCTGTCAGGTTTAATGTTTCAATTCCTGTCGAGAAAGAAATAAGGTAACATTTTCGATTATCTCGTATTGCAATTTTTAATATTGCAAAACAAATTGTTTTGGCCACAGTTTCAGGTGTTCCGTGCATTGAACCACTTGTATCAACGCATATAATAAATGGTCCTTTTGCATCTTCTTTTTCTTTATGTCTTTTATCCTCAAATTCTTCTTCGCGATATGAAAGCATTCTTGCTTGATACTCGAAAGTTTGAAGTTTTTTTTCTGCAAACTTTTTAAAGAAAACAGTTTGCATGGTTTTGTCAGCAAGTTGAGCAGTTTCAGAGGCAAGCAAACTACTCAAATCATCACTTTCATGTATTCCAATCAGGTCAGCTTTACTAGCATGTTCAACTTTCCATTCAGTTTTCAGTTGAATATTTGAAAAGAGTTCTTCTTCGAATTCTTTCTCAGCCTGTTGCATCCTACCAAGCATTTCTGCAAGCTTTTTTAATGACTTGTCTTTTTGTAATATTTCAGCATACCTTTTTAGAATATCAAGGTTTACATGTTGCCAATTTCCTTTACTCATATCCCAAAGTCGACCAAGTTCATTGGTAAAGGGTTCAAGGGCTTCTTGTAGTTTTTTTAGTTCTTCTATTCTTTCGTAAAGTTCTTCACAGAATTTTTTGCGCTTTTCTTCAATTATTTCAAGTTCCCATTTTATTTGTTTCTCTATTAAAAGGTTTTTCCAAGTCTCAATAAAATGTTCTTTTATAGCAGGGAATCTCTCGTTTTGAGATTTTTCAAGGGCTTCTCTTATTTTGATATTGTTATTCTCTGTAACTTTATTTTTCCTATCTTCTTTTAAAATTCGTTCCTCTCTTAACTTCTTCCAAATAGATAGAAAACTTTCTTTTGTTTTTTCAAAAATCTCACGCTTCTTTTCTTTATCAAGCTTCAAAGCATCTTGAAACTTTCCAAAAAATTCATTACAATCGATATCCCTTTTCTTGTAATTTTTAGTAATTACACTAAATGACTCCCTCCAAATTGGGTTAAAAATTTTTTCATTGGCAATTGTTTTCTCAAACTTCATAATCAATGATAATTCGGTATCAATCTCATTCCTGATCTTTTTTGATTTACCTAATTGCCATTCATCTTCAAAAAAACAAGATTTAAATTGTTCTGTATAAAAGTTTAGGTCTATTTTTTCCTGATTATAATTTTCCTGAATAAATTCACCTGTTTTACTCCATAAATCTACAAATCTACTTTTATCTGAATTGTAAAGTTCGTTCAATAGAATTTCTTCCTCCTCAGTTGGATTATCAGCTTTAATAATAGTTTTCTTTGTGCTATTAATAAAATCAAGAATCTCTTGAGTTACCTTTTCAGCTAGCTCCGGGTCTTTTGAGCATAATTCTTTCAATAATTGATTAGAGAGAACTTCATCAATTGCAGAAGTAAAATTGTCGGAAATAGCATTGGCGAAGCCAATGCTACCTCTCGACTGTTTTTGCAAATGAGAATAAATTGCGGCAGCAATTTGTTCTCTTGACTTCTTATTTCCAATAGAACCAAAATGAATGAATCTATCAAATGTATCTTTGTCCATTATTTAATAACGATTTCTTCGTCCTTTAGCTTTTTGTAGTCGTTTTGAATTTTCCTGATTTCAACTTCAAATTTCTCAATCTCTTTATTTGTTGCGGTTAAGTGTGTTTCAACTATATTAGCTAACTCAGGATTTACAAAAAGATTAGTTCTTAAGTGTTTTAAATCTTTAGTTCGATAAGTTTCAAGTTCATCTTTCTGAACTTTTGTAATTTCAAGATATTTTGTAATCTTATTATCCCAAAAGTCTTCAGTAGGTTTGTTCGGTTTTTTTGTTATTTGCTGTTTTTCTCCATTTATTTTTGTCTTCAGCTTATAATCTATATCATTTAATGTGACGTGAAATTTATCTTTTCCTTTTCTCGCTTGGAAAATGTTGTGTTGATAAAATGAGTTGTATTGAGTGTAGTATAAATATAAATTTCGTTTTTCATTAGTAAGTTGATTAAAAGCTGAGATTTCAATAAATTTGTCATATTGTGAAGGACTGTTTTCTAATTCGCAATATCCATTATTTTCAATAATTGTTTCAATTCTCTTATCTTTCTCAAATTTAGTTTCTTCTTTTATCTCTGTTTTAAATTCATCAAGTTCATCTTTCAAAGTTTTAAAATTAAACTTTAATGAGTAACCAAATTTCTGAATAGCATCTCTAACAAATTGTGAAACTGCTTGTATTTGGTCTGTTTCGTTCCAAATACAGTCTTTTATCAAAAAACAATCCATTAAGTCAACTGCTTTACGGTCATTCAAGAAAGCAGAAGTTCTCAGTAATTTGATTATTTTTCGCCATCTGCGATCTGAAATATAAATTGCTTTTCTCGTATTTTCTTTTTTTTGATTGTGTAAATCAATGTAATTTCTAATTACGTGAATTACATTAAAGACGTTTTCAGGTATCTCTACTTCTTCAATTGTTTTACTCCACTTTTTGTATTCTTCATCAGTTATTTTATTTGCAACATCAATAGTATCAGTGTAGGAGTTCAATGATTTTGAAATCATATCGTTGAAATTTTGTTTTTCTTTTACTCCCTCAACTATCAAACGAACAAGAAATCTATCCCAAAGTGCTTCAAGTCCTTCTCCCTTGCTAGGCAATTCATTTGATGCAGAAATGAGTGCTTTCATTGGTACTTCAATTTCTTGTTCTCCGTTTCTGTAAATTTTTTCATTTAGAACAGTCAATAATGCGTTTTGTATTGAAGGTCCTGCTTTCCATATTTCGTCAAGGAAAACAACTGTGGCAGTTGGTAAGTAGTTTTTTACTATCCTCTCATATTTGTCATTGTCCTTAAGTTGTGAAATTGAAATTGGTCCAAAAATCTCATCTGGTGTACTAAAACGGTTCATTAAATATTCAAATGAACTACCGTCTTTGAAAGCATATTTTAGTCTTCGCGCAATTAAAGATTTTGCAACTCCAGGCGCTCCTAAATGAAATATACTTTCACCAGCAACAGCCGAAAGAAGAGTCAAAGCAATTACTTCCTCCTTTTCAATAACTCCATCGTTCAATTGTTTTAGGAGTTCTGTGATTTTAGATTTTACAGTCATATCTATATTGATTTATTATTTCACTGTTTTGATTGAATTATATCCACTTGCAATTATTAGCAATTTATCAAACTAGTCATTCTCCCTCACGCAATCTTCACCCCTTTATACTCATTCATAAACTCTTCCACCACCATACTATACACCCGTTTGGTTTTTTGCGCATCCAGAGGGGATGTGATGTTTGTTTTACAGTTCGTTGATTACGAGACGTGATTCCCAGACCTAACAGGTTTCGAAAACCTGTTAGGTCTTCTTTCCCCTCCCAAACCGCAGCCGAAACATATACTTTTCAGGCTATCTATCAGGGACTTGGTTTCTTTCTCGAATTGTGTGGGGGTTATTATGTTTTTTTGTTTAAAAATACTTCTCTTATCTTTTGGCCTAGTTCTAGTCTTGCAAAATCATCTTGAGTATAAAACTTCATCTCAATAAATCGTTCTCGAACTAATGTCGTATTAGGTAATGTATCTTTATGCTCCTGTTCGATTTTGTTGATATAATTAAGTAATTCGAACCCTCGTCTATTTAGTGGTGCAATAAACATTGGTTGTAATTGTCGTTCACGCCAATCAATCAAATAATCTGAATAGTTTATAGTTGCTAGATTTTGACTAATAATAAACTTTGCGTAATCATGTAGAAAATCATGCTCAGCAGAACCAATCGAACAACCAAACTCTGTATTGTTGTTAAATTCAGCGATTGTCATTGCTAAGTCCATACTGAAATAGATGTGTCTACATATATTGGTCAATCCTTGCGTAAATAAATCTAGATAACTAATATTAAATGTTGGATTTGGGCATATGGTATTTGACATTAAATCAAATACATCAGGAATTGAATAATATGGAATGCTGAATTCACCGCTCGTCTCAAATATGTTTAAAGCATTATCTACATTAAGAAAGCTACGTTTACTTAATGTTATATATGGTAATCTTCCAGGACAATTTAATTGATATCTCACATCTGTAAAATAGATTTTATCGTCTGTTGGATAATAAACAAATAGTATTACAGGTAATGGGAAAATTTCCCAATAGTTTTTATGCTTTTCTTGTGGATAGAATGCATAGTGATCCCCTTTATCGTGCAAGTATGAATTTCCAGATTTAACTTGGGCTGCTACAATTTTACCTAATGATTTCCCAGTTTCAGATATGTACTCTATTTGACCATCAATCCCGATATCTCCATTTGGAGTTTCTCTGAAGACAAAGCCATATGTATTCAATTCGAGAGCTAGTTTCAAAACACCCTCTCTCTCTTTATAGTAGTTATCGCTAACAATTGGTGTATTCATTTTCTTAGGGATTAATGTTTTTATGCAAAAAGTAAAATAGGCTAATTAATTACTATCATTCTTTACTTTACCAAATGTTTCAAGTTCCATAAATTTAGAATTGAATAAGTTTGATGGCATTTTCTTTTTCAAAAGATTATGAAAATTCTCATCATGAGTGGAAAGTATAACTTGTTTTTTTTGATTAACCACAATACTTCGAATTAAGTCTATGGTAGAAAGAATATTTATACTATCCATTGATTGAATTGGGTCATCAATAAAAATACAGTCAAATGGTTTACCATTACTATCCTTTGCATTCAATGCTTTAGCCAAAAATATGCTCAAACTCAATATGTTTAATTGAGCAGTACTAAAGTATAGGTTTGGTATTATTAGCTCGTCTTCTTTTCCTTTCTTTTCTTGATAAACACAAACATTAAGTTTTGGTTTTGTTTCACTGAAGTCACATTTAAATGCTACCTTTTTATAGTCTGGATGGGGATCTATTTTCCTATACAATTCATTTATTAAACCTTCGTAAAAGAAAGAATCAATCTGCTGAGCTAAAAACTCTGCTACTCTACATAACTCATTATTTAGTTCTGTAGAGATTTTTACTTTTAAAAATTCGATTCTCGCTATTGTGTCCTTTTCTTTGACCTTCGCTTTCTCATATTTCAAATATGGGGTAACATTTTCTTTAAGTTGAGATAGAAGGGCATAATCCTTCATAATTAATTCAAATCTATGGATCTCATCTCTAGTAGTCTTTTTTCTAACGTCTAAAAGGTCAGAGAATTTATCAAGCGAAAATTCTTTTAATTCAATATTTAGTCTCGAATTGACTTCTTGTTCAAAAGAATTTATTATCCTAAGAAATAGATCTTTCGTTTTGATTATTAGTTCATTGTGTCTTTGAACAGCTTCATATGTATATGAATTAAGCTCATTATTGAGATCTTCTTTTTTTTTATTTAGTATTAATTCTTTCTCAGAATTAGATTTCAATTTATTGTTTAGCAATGTAAATTCGTCTGATAATTTGTTTTCTTCGATTGTTTGTTCAGGATAATTCACTTTAAAGTAATTAGCAATTCTTATATATACAGCTTCTTGGTGAAGGCTATCGAGTTCACTTAATAGTTTTGTTGATTTGTTTCTTGCATTCTCAATTTTAAGCAATTCAGAAGATACAAAATCTTTGTATTCTATATTTTTTTTATTCAAAGACTCATATTCAATTTTTAATTTATCCAAATTGATTTTTGATTCATCTTCAAATGTTTCAAGTGTCTTACCATTTAATTTTAGAGTAAGTTCATTTAGGAACTTGGAATATAATGCTAAATCTTTATCAAATTCAGATCTTGATCCATAATATGCAATCAAATCAGCTGATATTAGTTTATATTCTTTTTCTCTTTCTTCTAATTGATTTGAGATTTCTTTTGCAAACTCCTCTTTTTTTGATTTTAATGATTCACTTAGTTTGCTAATGATATTATTTTTACTATCTCTTTCTTTAAGTAAACTTGAAATAACATTTGATAGAAGGCTATTGTTAGATACTTTTGAAGCCAGAGCACTAAATGAATCATACTTTTGTTCACATAGAGGACATGAGTTTGATTTATTTTTATTTATTATTTCTGAGCCTTTTGATATAAACAGCTGTATTTCTTTTTGAAAACTTTTGTTTTCATCAATTTTGGAGTTTATTTCATTTAGATTGTCCTTTTCTTTAACTATTAATTCTTCGATTTTCGTAAGTTCGTCAATTAAATTAGAATTAACAAAAAAAGATGAGTCCAAAACTGAAGGGTAAACTCCGACTTTTATTTCATTAATAGTCCTATTGAGATTATTTATTTGAATCTCTAATAAACTTTTTTCTCTTTCTGAGTTTGTGATTTTTTTTTCTAATTCGACACGTTTCTCCTCTGTTTCTTTAATTTTGGATGTCGCATCTGTGAAATCAACTTTTAATTTGGGAATATCAGAAATATCTTTCTCTAATTCTGAAATTTGGTTTTGTAAAGAAGTTCGCTTTGTAGTATTCTCGGTTTCTGTTTGTTTTATAGCATTCAAACTTGTTGTTAACGAAGATAATTGTTTTTTTACCTCATCATTCTCTTTCTTTTTCAAAGAAATTTCTTTGGTGATATTTACATATTCTTTGAAGTCATTTTTTAAAGAATCAAGAATATCTTTCTTTGTTCCAAGTTCATTATTTTGTGACTTTAACGAATCAATTTCATTTTTGCACTTTTGTCTTTTGTCGAATTTATCAATAAGTATGCTATTTTCTTTATACTGTTTATTAAGCTTTTCTATTTTATCTTTTGATTCAAAATACTTTGTCATTCCTTCAACATCATCATTTCCAGCTAAGAAAATGTCTAAATATTTTATATGTTCTGATGCTTTTATTATCTCGTAATTTAAATCACTAGTTCTTTCTGATATAATATTTGATAAATCCAAGGCATCAGTTTCTGAATATCTATCACCGATCTCTTTCAATTTTTCACCGGCTTGATTTAAAGAAATGATTTTATCATTTACTTTTTTGAGAATATCTTTATCTCCATCAAACTTCAATTCTAACTGGATACCACCTAAATCTTTTTTGAGTGATTCAATTTTTTTATTATTCAAAGCAATAAGAATAGTTATTTTTTTATAATACTCATCTATCTTTTTATCGCCAAAGTATTCAATAAACCTCTCATATCTATCTTCGGGTTTATCTTCCTTTAAAAATGCATCAATCCATTCTTGAGATAAAATAGTTGTTTTAAACTCTTTATTTTTAGTATTATTTGGATTGAATTTATAATCACAACCAGCATTTGTTCTTGGTTTTTCAATTATTGTTTCAATTGGCGTTTCTGAGTCTACAGTATAAAGTTTAATATAAGAAGGTAAAGAATCTTCAGAATTGTTATTTCTAAGAAAAAACTGTTTTTTATTTGCTCTGATATTTCGTTCAGACTTAACTGAATTAGATACATCTCTCCCTTTCCTTAAAAAACGATCAATGTTGTTTGTAATTCCATATTCGACAGCATCATAAAATGATGTTTTACCAAATCCATTTGGAGCATACAATGAAATAAAATCAGCATTTCCTCCATTTTTATGAGTAAAATCAAATGTTCCGTTTTCTACTTTATCATAAGCGCGGAAAGCTTGTATTTCAACTTTCTTAAATTTCATCTTTGTATATATTTTCTAACTGATTCAATGCATATTGCATATCTTCATCATTTTTTTTATTTACACTTAGCTTATCTATAATTTTTGCTAAATAGGTATTCTTCTTGAAAGTAGATATTTGTTTTTTTTCAACAGCTATTTTAATATTGTCGTTTGTAATGTGTTCTGATATAATATTATTTATTATAGCATCAGTAATTAACATACAATTTTCGATTACGATTTTTCTGCTGTTGAATTTATTATTCTCTATCTCATATTTGACAGATTTTGGAACTTCCATGTCTGAGAGATAAAAAATATAGAAATTCCATCTTGAATATTCATCATCTATTGATATATTTAATTCAGTCGCGATATAGCTATTAAAATCTTTCCATTGACTTTTGAGAGCATCAAGTGTGTTGAATCGAGTTATAAGAATTGGAATTTTTCCGCCAAATTCCAAATTCCCAAAGATTAATTCTTCTATTAGGAAATGTTTTTTTATTTCCTCTACTAACTTTGAGTTGTCGTATTTATTATAAGATCCCATCTGTATTTATTTTAATAGTTTCTATAGAATTTATTGCATTTATCTCCTTGTATTTAAGTATGTTATTAATAATGCTATCTTGAAATTTAAATATATTTATCAACCTCAAATCTTCAAATGGATTCTTAACTGTATTACTTATATTTTTAGAATCAATAGGGTTACTAATATCTGGAATAATTAATTTCAATTCTTCTTTTGTATACTCAACTCTGGATGTTATTTTTTCATTTGTAGCGCAAATAACTATCGAGCCCCCTATCTCAATGTCTGACAAATTGGAACTGTAAATTTCATTTATTTTTTTAGTCCATCTATCTGTATCAACAATGAATAATTTTCTTTTTTTATGTAGTTCTTTTAAACAATCTATTGTTAGTTTTTTATCTGAATGCAACTGATTATATGTTAGCAACTCTAGAAATGATGACCAAAGCTGTTTGTGATTGTTGATCGTTTTTTCAGTTCCATTTACAAGAAATTCATCTTTGAAAATATCTAAAATTGCTTTAGGAGAAAAATCGTTACAAAGTTCTTTTGCTATTTTTTTTAATTCAGTCTGTATTAGCTCCCTTTTAAATTCAAGATTTGGTAAGGTGAAAATATCATTTAATAATTTTTCAAATGAACCTATATAAGGTGGGAACAATGCAGATAATTCTGCTTCATTTTCATTTATGATCTCATCAAAAAATGATAACGGCATAAAATCAATATTACCTAAAGACTCTTTGGCGTCTGGGACGGTCATTTGTTTTTGAATTCCTGATAATAAAAAACATGAATTCTCAATTTTAATAATTCCGCCTCCAGATTGGCCAATAATCTCGCTTTTATTTGCAACTCTTTCTAGTTCAGCCTCCCTATAACCAAACTGTTTAGGATTCTTTATCGTAAGTTTATTTGGTCGGAATGAATAGGCATTGTCTCTTCGAGAATCAGGGTGTCCACATAAGTAATATCCAGTTGTATCTTCTGATTTCAAATCATCACGTATGAGAGATTCAATATCTTCAACTTTTTTGATTTTAATTATTGCAGCATCTTTGTTAGTATCAGTATGTAAAAATGGTGTTCCTATCAATTCGATAGATTCATTTATTAAATTGTAGTTCTCATCTAGAGTTTGTCTAATTATAGACGGAGTGTCATTACCCGAAACAACATGCTTTGCAGTTAATACATAGCTGTAGTTATCATCTATTGGTTGGAATATACAACCACTACCACCTTCAACTTTTACTGTATATTTAGGTAATAAATCTATTTTAGCCATTGCTTAAAAATGAAATTCGTTATTAACATTACAAGAAGGTTTGAAATTCGGAAAATCTTTGTAATCAGCCTCTGTAAATATTTTATCTATTTGCTCTGGATAATTAAAATAAACATCACATTTACTATTTATTGATGCAAGTCTTGCGAGAAATTGTTTGTTAGGATGTGCATGTTTATCACCATTAGTGCTAATTACATATTTCGTCGTTTTTATCATCTCAAGCAATTCTACGCTATTGTTTGCTTTACTTCCGTGATGTGCAATTTTTACCAATTCTGCTTTCAATGGCTTTTCCTTTGAATATCCGAACTCTTTCAAAGAATTTACAACGATAGTTGGATGTGCATCTGATAGAAAAACAAAGTTCATATTTTCAAATGACATTATAAAGGCAATTGAACTACCATTGTGAATTGAATCGTCTTCCTTGAAATTATCTTTTTCAATATGTTCAAAAAGTGTAAGGTTATAGTCATTATTTGGAGCTGCTGTATCTAAAGATTCAGGAGCTTCTTTTTCCCATTTATATAACAATTGTTTCAATTTGTCAGTGCTAGGTGATAGGATTTTAAATTTCACACCTAAATATTCAAAATATCCT
>Ga0209398_1000176_pt1 | contig 47312 bp, 54 predicted proteins | sample AshMeaBigSpring_FD_184125 | JGI IMG/M metagenome (GOLD analysis project Ga0209398, IMG submission 184125) | Groundwater microbial communities from Big Spring, Nevada to study Microbial Dark Matter (Phase II) - Ash Meadows Big Spring (SPAdes)... | ecosystem: Environmental > Aquatic > Deep...
GATGAATAATAACTATACTAGGTGGCCATCCTCCCGAAGCCACTATAATCCTCTGATGCAGCATCACTGACCGGCCGGCAGGGAGCTAAGTATAAGGGGAAAGGGGAGATATTTTTTAATTTTTAAAATTTTTTTGTTATGAAAAATTTATTAGCTTTGCTGGTGATAGCATGTATAAGTTTAATCGCTTGTTCTAAGGAGAAAACAAATTCTGACTTTTTTAGCAAGAACGGAATAAACTCAAAGAAAGAATTTATGGGACTATGTCACAGTAATGTTTATCCATTAAATAAGTTAGGGGCCGCTTCACAAGAAATTATTGCAAATTCACTCATTTTTGAAAATCATGAACTAATTGGAATACAAACAAATGTTGGAAAAGATGTTCTTACATTTGATGATTATTACCTTTATCTACAAATTTTGTTTGGTGCTAATCCTATTTTTATTATTGATGACCAAGTATCGTTACCTTATGATAAATCATTTTATTTAAGAAAGGCTAGCAATATTCATTATAATCCATCATTACCATCTAAATATTTTGCCCCTGAAAAGTGTCCAGCTGGAGCTCCATATTGCTGCCACACCTGTGGAGGAGAATGTGCGAAAGGTAATTACGATTGTCCATAATCAATAGGTTTAATTAAAGACTAAGGCGATATTAATTGCCTTAGTCTTTTTATTTATTTTAGTATGAAAATTATTTTTTTTCTTGTATTTTTATCTATCTTACCTCAATATTCGCAAGAATTGAGATATTTGGATATTAAATTTGACAGCATTTTGAGTTCTTCTGATACTTTAGTTGTTTGCGATAGCAAATACAATGAGCTTTATGTAATTGCGAGTGATACTGTCCTAACTTTTTCTCCTCTAAGTGATATATGCTCGCTAGAGTATTTTTATTTAAATTACCAGGGTCAGTTCACTAAGTTCATTTTTGACGCCAAGCAGATGGAATTAGTTGTTTCCCCAGAAAAAAATATAAAGTTTAATTTTCGTAATTCTGACATTAATAAGGAATTGCAAGCTATTGAGTCTGTTAGAAAACTGATAGGTTACACCGCTATGGATTTGTATAAGATTAATAGTGATTTATTTTCATTAGATACGGGGCTATTTAATAGAATGCAAAATATCTATCTTGATTTGAGGCGTAAAGAAAATTATTTTATTTTGGAACTATATTGTAATAATTTAAATCACAAACTTAAATCTACTTACCTGTATCACGAGCTAAATAAAAGACAATTGTCACATACTGATTTATTGTCACTATACGATTCAATGAAAGGAATGGGGAATTTAGACTCTTGTGAAATGTCAAGAATTAATGAGTTAATTTCAATTGAACCGTGCAAAGTTGGGGATGACTTAGGTAATATTAGGGTATTGAATTCGGATAGTACTTATTTGGAATTAAATTTTGCCAGTGAATCAAAACCAGTTATATTGTTTTTTTGGGATTCTTGGTGTCTTGGAAGTATTCATCGAATGCAGTATCTTATTAATAATACTGTGCATTGTAGTGATAGCAAATTCATTTTTATTTCGATGGATGAAACATACAATAAGTGGAAAGAATCGCTGTTAAGTTATAATATTGAGAATGGTGAAAGTTACTTTTTGCCCAAGGATGGATGGCCAATATTACAGAAATTGTGGGTTGGTGGTACTCCTAAATTGTGCAAAATTGTTGATGGGAGATTGTACAATAGCGAAGTAACCTATTCTGATGTAAAAGATTGTAGATAGCTCAATAAGTTTGTTCTATTTGATTGTAATTACACACATTTTAAATAGTAGAATTTTTAGTGTCCTTCTTCAGTTTGTAATAGTCATTGTGGAAGCATTTTATTATTATATAGGTATAGCCGAAAACAACCAATAAATTAAACAAACCACGAACCGTTACCAACTAAAATTTGGTCGCGTGTGCGGCAAATGCCATGAAAACTAGGCTGAACCGAATCTTTGGTAACCTTTCCTATTATGATATTGAAGTTTTTGCTTTTATCGATTTGTCGAATAATTATTAAATTAGATGACGGCTTTTGAGGAGGCATTCGGAATAGGAAAACTCTTGATATTACTGACTTTGCTGTATTCCTTCCACGAAACTCACCTCCTAATATGTCCTCGATCCAGTACAAAAAAGTGAGTAAAATTCATAAAAGTATTTATACGACATATTTATTTCAGGTGGCTAAATAAATCCAACAGAAAGATACGCATTAACAAAAATGTTAACTATCACCTCCACTAACACTAGATTTATGACCATCCCACCCCAACGGAAATTTTCTTCAACCGATGTTGAATAATTGATAAAAAAGTATTATCTTTGTTCTGCGGGAATCGGTTAGGCGGGATGGGCGTAAATCCTGAGCGTTATGGCAAATGGAAAACAACTCATGGAAAATTCGTAACTTTGATTTTTAAAAAAGTAAAAGATGAAAATATCAGAAAATAATCTTCAAAAGATACAGCAATTATGTAAAGAATTAATCGTTAAAAACTTTTCAGTTTTTGGTTCTGTGCTAACGGATAAATTTTCTTCAGATTCTGATATTGATTTCGTGGTTGACTTTGAAGAAAACGACCCAATTAAATACACTGATTTATATTTTCAATTAAAGGACAAGCTAGAACAGATCTTAAAGCGGCAAATTGACTTGATAGAAGAACGTGGAATCAAGAACTCGTATTTTAGAAAGGCAATTGAAGAGTCAAAGGTGATAATTTATGGATAACAAAATAAACGCTTGGCTCGAGGACATTTTAAGGTCAATAGATGAGATTTTTAAATTCTTACCTACTGAGAGAGATTTTTTTGAGTTTCAAAAAGATATACAAACGAAGAAAGCAGTTGAACGAAACATTTAAATCATTGGTGAAGCGATAAATAGGATAATGAATAACAAAGAAGCTGAAATTGAAATACTAAATGCGAGGCAGATTATCGGAACGAGAAATAGAATTGCACACGAATATGACAACCTTTCTGACGAAGTTATTTGGACAATAATAATAAGAGAACTTCCGAAACTAAAAGAAGAAATAATAAAGTATAGAAAATAAATCACTTGCCATAACAATGCACTGGACGTACAGACTCCCTATCGGTCGTCCGTCGCCAGTGCTTACCGTTTTATTATTTTAGAGAATTATTTAAAGGGAGCTTGGGCTCTCTTTTTTTGCCGGTATTTAGGTTCCAAGCACTTACTTTTGCGGTCTATTTTCATTATTTCACCTATGAAACACAATTTCACCGCTGGTCCGGCTATTTTTCCACTGGAAGTATTAGAAGAGCTGGCGGGGGGCATCCTCGATTTTGAAGGGGGTGGGCTTTCTATACTTGAAGTATCTCACCGCGGCAAAGAATTTAAAAAAATCCTCGATGAATCCTTAGCACTCCTTCAGGATTTGCTGGGTTATAAAGACGAATACGAGGCTGTTTTTCTCTACGGCGGCGCCACGGTGATGTTTTCGCTGCTGCCGATGAATCTACTCCTTCCAGGCGATAAAGCGGGCTTTATTAATACGGGAGTATGGTCACAAAAAGCCATTAAGGCAGCTACTTATTATGCTGATCCAGTGATATTGGCCAGTTCTGAGGAGGATGGGTTTTCCTATATTCCGCAGGAATATGCCGAGCCGGATGGGCTGCGCTACTTGCACATCACCTCTAATAATACCATCTACGGCTCCCAATATCATCACTATCCCCATACTAAGGCGCCACTTATCGCCGATATGAGTTCAGATATTTTCAGCCGCCGTTTTAATCTGCACCAGTTTGGGGCGATATATGCGGCAGCGCAAAAAAATCTAGGTCCTTCCGGCACTACCCTGCTCATCCTCCGAAAGGACTTACTCGCACAATGCCGCCGGGATCTTCCCGAGATTTTTTCTTTTCAGAAGCATATAGAAAACGGCAGCTTACTCAATACGCCACCGGTATTTTCCATCTACGGATGCTATGCCACCCTTAAGTGGATAAAGCGCACCGGTTTCGACCAGATAGAAGCGGCTAATGAAGCCAAAGCGCGTCTATTCTATGCTGAGCTGGATAGCAATCCGGCCTTCAAAGGGGTTATTAAAGAATCCCGCGATCGCTCGCGTATGAATGCCACTTTTAGGGCAGTAAATCAAGAGGTAGCTGCCCGCTTCGATACGCTCTGTGCGCACAATGATATAGTAGGTATAAAAGGACATCGCCTGGCTGGCGGCTATAGGGCATCTATGTATAATGCCCTGCCCCTCAGCTCCGTGCGGATACTCACCGAAGTGATGCGCGAAGCGGCTAATGGGCTGTAATGATGCTAGTATAAACGCATTTTCTTTTTTCTCAGTAGATAGCGCGCTGTGGGGCAATGCAACTATTCTAAAAAATCATCTATATCCCTTCGCTGTCGCTTAGTGGGTCGGCCGGTGCCGCGATCTCGCCGGCCCTGGGGCAGCTGTAGAAAAGCACTATCTCCTCTTTTTATGGCTTTGGCATCCGGAGGCGGGGGAGGCGATAGGTCTTCATAGCAGGTGTGGGCGATCTCGGCAGATACGCGAGTAGCAATGAGTTTAAATACTTTATAAACATGCTCTCTACTTTCGCGTCGGAAGCTGATGGTTTCGCCCTCCTTCACCGCGTGGCTCGCCTTCGCTCCTTTGCCATCTACTTTTATCTTTCCGGCGGTACAGGCTTCGGTACTCAGAGAGCGGGTCTTAAAGAGTCGTACACTCCAAAGCCACTTATCTAAGCGGGTTTTATCCCCGGTATTTTTTGCTATCATAAGCTATAAGACCATAAAAATACACCGAAGACAGCAATCTAGGCAGTAAAAAAAAATGGACCATAATCCACAAAGCATAGAAGAAAAACAATAAATACCTGCAGCTACCGGAGGATGAGTGAGCAAATATAAAGCTCCTTACTTCTGAAAGGCTGGTGCTTCATTTATATTTATAAAAACCTTGAGCAATCTAAAAAAGGGGACTTATATCCTTGCTATCAGGCTTGTAAATGACGGAGCAATAGACTCATATCCGTTTTCTCACGTACAAGATGCGCTAGTGAGGAGATGGCTACTCTTTCCTGTTTCATCGTATCGCGCTCACGTATGGTTACGGTGTTATCTAGGAGGCTATCGCCATCTACGGTTATGCAAAAGGGGGTGCCTATGGCATCCTGGCGGCGATAGCGGCGGCCTACGGCATCTTTTTCGTCGTACTGGCAGGGGAATACGTATTTTAATTGATCGAAGATGCTGCGAGCCATATCCGTGAGTCCGGCATCTGTTTTTACGAGCGGAAGGATGGCGGCTTTTATAGGGGCGAGTGCCGGTGGCAATCCCAGTACCGTGCGGGTAGCGGCTTCGCCCTGGGCATCTTGTACCTGCTCTTCGCGCAGCGCATAGGTCATCATCGCTAAGAACAGGCGATCCAGCCCTACGGAGGTTTCTACTACGAATGGTACATAGCTCTCATTGAGCTCCGGATCGAAGTATTGGAGTTTTTTACCGCTGAGTTTTTGGTGCTCAGTAAGGTCAAAATTAGTGCGTGAGTGTATGCCTTCTAATTCTTTAAAACCAAAGGGAAACTGGAATTCCACATCCACAGCGGCATTTGCATAATGGGCGAGATTTTCGTGATCGTGGTAGCGCAATTTAGCGGCAGGAAAGAGGGTTAGATGCCAATTCATCCGAGTAGCCTTCCAGTAAGCATAGTATTTCATTTCTTCGCCCGGTTTTACAAAAAATTGCATTTCCATCTGTTCAAATTCGCGCATACGGAAGATAAATTGCCTAGCTACTATTTCATTTCTAAATGCTTTTCCGGTCTGTGCTATGCCAAAAGGCAGTTTCTGACGGGTGGTTTTTTGTACATTGAGGAAGTTTACAAAAATTCCCTGCGCTGTTTCCGGACGGAGATAGATGGTATCCGCATCTTCTGCTACAGAACCCATCTGTGTGCTAAACATCAGATTAAACTGGCGCACATCGGTCCAGTCGCGGCTTCCGGACTCGGGATCTACGATTTCACATTCATCTAGGAGTGTTTTTAGCTCGGCCATATTTTTATCTGCCATCGCTTTCTGGAATCGTTTATTTACTGCATTCCGCTTAGCGAGGTATTCTACTACGCGGGGATGGGTTTGCCTGTACATTTCTGCATCAAACTGGTCTCCAAATCTGGCAGCAGCTTTTTCTACTTCTTTCGCTACTTTTTCATCTAATTTATCCATCCATCCTTCTATGAGCTGATCGGCGCGATAGCGTTTTTTAGATACTTTATTATCTACCATAGGGTCGTTAAAAGCGTCCACGTGGCCAGATGCTTTCCAGGTTTTTGGATGCATAAAAATGGCTGAATCTATGCCCACTATGTTTTCGTGCATCTGCACCATCGCCTTCCACCAGTACTGGCGGAGATTGTTTTTGAGCTCGGCACCATAAGGCCCATAATCATAGACTGCACTAAGGCCGTCATAGATTTCACTGGATGGAAATATATATCCGTATTCCTTGCAATGGGAAATAAGCTCTTTAAAAAAATCAGCTGCCTGTATAGCCATTAGTTTTAAAAATTTTTTGAGAGCGCAAAGATAGGGAAAAGGAAAGTGAGGCGGAGGAATATAGAAGCATTATATAAAGCTATTAGTATCTGGTAGCCATCGTAGAGGGGCAGCCATATAGACTTAGCGGAACCGAAAAGGAATTTCGCTGGTTTGTAAGGGATAGGTTTTGAAGATATTATATTATATGCTGTTACTCAATATCTCTGCTTTTTATAATCTGGCCGTGCTATTTTTTTTGCTCTGCGGCTTTTTCTATTCCGTATATGCTGTGATAGAACAGCGAAAAACATCTCCCCTAAACCGGCGTTTTCTGGTGGGCAAATGGCTGCTGCGAGGGATGGATCCTGCAGGACATCACTGGCAGTTTGTATTTCGTTTTACACCCACTGAGTTCGAAATGTGGGGCGATCCCAGCTATTTTGCCCGCGGCAGCTATACGGTGTTAAAAGAAGTGGAGAGTATGCTCATACTGAGATTACTACCCATAGAAGGTGATATAGAAGAAATGGAAAAGTTTATACAGGTAGGGATAAACCGTAGGGAAAACCGAATTATGATAGATGGCCGTGAATATGAGCGCATAAAAGAGGATACTGAGTTTCCTACGCCGCTGCCTATAAGAACACAAAAAATAATGGCACGCAGCGAACCCTAGTAGGGCCAGTATCTTATATCATTTTCTTACATGATATTTTCGCCACTCATACATTTTAGGCTTAGGCTATGATATGTCGTTTTAGGGCTTTGCGAAGGTGGTGAAATCCAAGAACAAAAGTATAATTTAGCACAAAGGTTGATTAGAAATCCAATGTTTAAATATAGTACAAAAGCCACACTTGCGCAAAACCCCTAATAGTGGCTGGACTGTTTGCGTTTCTTACTTTATTTTGCTCTTCCGTTAAAGTCTAATGCAAGGGTTATCCAATAGTCAAAGTCGGCTTGTGATTTCATACCGTTTTCGTCTATCATAATGTAGCCTTTCATTGGTCGCTTTGTAAAATACATAGGTCGGCAATCTACTTTTTCTATAACAGTTTCGTGTAATGCTGGGTCAATTCTGCACATCAGTTCGTCTTTCATAATTCCGACACACATCTTGTCGTTGTACATAAATGTCAAGCCACCCATCATTTCTTTTTCAGTAACATGGGGTGTAGCCCGACAAATTTTCTCTCATTCGATTTGCTAAATGTTCGTCGTATGCCATTTGTTTTCTGTATATGTTTTTAATCCATTTAGAAACTTATTTATTCCCGAATTAAATTGTTTGCCTATCATCATTTTGTCCATAATTACACCAAGTAAACCAAATTTTACTGTGTACTCCATCACTTGTTGTACTTTGGTTTGGTTTCCAATTTTCTGAAAACTGTATGTATGTTTCAATGCTTTGATTGGAAATGAACAGTCTGTAAGTTGATATGCCAACTCTTCATTAGGTTTGAAAATCGTAATTTTTTCTTCAAACCAATTCTTGCCATCTTGCATTTGCACTTTACGTTTAGCGTCAAGTCCTGTTTTGTTTTCAGAAATCAGTGTTGCTTTGTTTACTGTTGGGTCGGTTTTATCCAACAATTCTAAATCTGTCAATACGCTCCAAATTTTGTCAATTGGTGCATTAATCGTTATATCGTTTATTAATTTTCCCATAGTTTTATTTCATTGAATGTAAAGCTATTTTATTTCCTTCGGTGTCTATAATATGAGCCATAAAACCATTTTGTCCAATTGAAGTTTTTGGTAATACTATTTTTCCACCTGCACCTTCTACTTTTGAAAGTGGTGTGCTTAAATCTTCACCACCATTCAAATAAATTAATACTCCATTTGAACAAGGTTCAAATCCTTCGTATTGTGCAATTCCACCGCCAACACCTTTTTCCATATCACAAGGTAACATGCCATATTTTCCATCAGGGAATGGCATTTCCATAATTTCAGCACCATACAATGTTTCATAGAATTTTTTTGCTCTAGCGAAATCTATTACCGGGATTTCGAACCAATTAATTGAATTTGTCATTTTTACTTTTTTTATTAGTGAACTGCAAATATACAAAACTACTTTAAACTTGCAAGTAGTTTTATTTTTTTATTTACTTTTGCATTATGAATCAAATTAATAGAAAGTCAGATTGTCCGATAAATTCTGCGTTGGAGATTTTTGGGGATAAATGGACTTTCCTAATTGTCAGAGATTTAATGTTTAAAGGGAAGCACTTTTATGGTGAATTTCTATTGTCAGAAGAGAAGATTGCAACCAATACACTTGCTGATAGATTGTCGTTGCTTGAAAGTAACGTAATAGTCAACAATTCAAGCGACCCAAGTCATAAGCAAAAGATTATGTATAGTCTTACTAAAAAAGGAATTGATTTGGTTCCTGTTTTGGTTGAAGTTATAATGTGGTCGGCAAAGTATGATAAGAATTCTGCTGTAGACATGAAATTTGTCAAAAATGTCAAACGAGATAAAGTCGGTCTAATTTCTCAAATTTCAAGACGTCTTGTAGAAGAGTTGGGTGTCTCGTAGCCTTGCCACTAACTATTCCTTATTCGTATCCTCTTCTATATTAAACCCGTACTCCATCATAAAACCCCGCATCTGGCTATTCACACCCGCTTTAGTCCATCCATATTCTTCTAAGGTGTAATGATGTTTGCTCTTATAGGCTTTCTGTCTGCCGGTTTCGGCTAGCAATTTTTGCCTAAAGTTTTCGCCTAATGACAAATCGTAATAGGCATATACCTTTTCCACTACCTGTGCCGGATTATTTATCAGTTCAGAAAAGGAGATATAGTAAAGGTTTTCAGGGGGGATTTTCTTTTTCATTTCGGCAAAATAGAGATAATAATCTATGGCCAGCTGTCCCCACGCTTTAGCCTGCGGGGTAGCACCGGTACATTCGGGGCTATGGGCTTTCCAGGGCGCGGTAAACATAGATATGAGCGAGGGCAAACCCTCATAGGGATGCCTGGCCAGATATACAAATCTGGCGTCCGGAAATCGTCCCAGTATGGCTTCTATGCGTCCGGTATTGAGCACATTTTTAGCCATATATATTTTCTCCGTCTTCATTGCATACATAAATCGCTGTATAGAACTCTGATAATAATCCATCCATTCTTTTTTCTCTTTTTCACTGAGAGTGTCTAAAAATTTAGTGTCCTCCATTTCATCCAGATAAGGGCATAGCATATAGATACCCGGGGTCATAAGCGGGATAGAAAACATAGGTTCGTCCTCCTCGGTTTCATTAAATCCCATAGGGTGTATATCTTTCCATCCTCCGAAGAAAATTCCATCCAGCCAGGAAAAGAACCGTCGCATATATCCCCCCGATTTGCGATCAAGTATTCCGGCATTTTCTATGAGCCGGATAAGCGTAACCGATGGAAACAGGGCCGAATAGAGATAGGTAAAATGGTATTTTTCTTCATCTAAGCTCATAAGGCGATGTAGAAAAGTAGTACCACTGCGCGGATTAGCGATGATATAGAGAGGAGCTTTTATTATTTGTTTCTTATAGGCGGGATAGAATAATTCATCTAATAACCTTAGCAGGAGAAAAGTGCCCACAGCCAGTAGGTGAAGAAAAAAATAAAACAGGGTAAAGAATGCTCTTTTCCAGGAAAAATGTCTCATCAGATTATAATACATAATCTGGCGCATAGCCTGCACATTTAACTTGAGAATCCGGGGGGAAAAAAAATTCATATGAGATGGGCCAATTTGCGAAATAATTTTCAATTGCCGACATTTGATATATGAAACCCCCTGTCTTTATACCGGTAGATGAGGATATAGCTCTGCGCCATACGGTACCCGCCTATGCTGCCGAGATTTATGGGCTGGTAAACGAAAACCGGGCCTATCTGCAGACGTGGCTACCTTGGGTAGCCCATACCCTATCTGTGCAGGATACGCTGGCTTTTATAAGGGGGGTATCCCATTATGACATCTATGCGGCAGATTTTAATCTCACTATTTTTTATAGGCAGCACATCGTGGGACTACTGGGTTTTGTGCGGGGCAAGAAAAAAATGCGGCAGCTGGAAATAGGCTATTGGCTGGATGAAAAACACCAAGGAATGGGTATAATGCTGCGCAGCGTGAGATCACTGATCGCATTCGGTTTTGCACATAGTGATGCGCAGAAAATAATCATACGCGCCGATGCACACAATCTCAGAAGCAGGGCCATCCCCGAGGCATTGGGTTTTAAAAAATCTAAAGACGAAATATCCCACCAGCCCGCCGGCCCTACACAAATTCTGTCCTGCTATTATATAAAGGTTTCCGATCACTGTATTGGCTAGTTTCCCCCTACCTTCTTCTTATTGGCCTATTTTTGCGCACAGAATATTTAAGCCTATGCGCCTATTATCTACTTTTATTTTGCATCTAGGATTAGCTATGGGCTTAGTATTCTCGATTTCTGCCCAAAAACCTATCTCCCATTCTGCTCCTCTGGCCAATCCCTGGGTAGCCTATCTCAATGAGTGCTCTGTATGGCTGAATAAAAATCACCACTCCTTCGTAGATATTAATCAAAATATAAATCAATATTTGCGGGAGCGCGAATCTTCTGATTCTACCTATCTTATAAAACGATATAGCATAAGCTATCCGCTGTGGAAACAGCTGCAGGAAGAGGATATCCCCGATGCACAAAAGCATTTGCGACTGGTCTATGATCGTGCAATGACCTTAGCAGATAGTTTGCCCGCCTCACACAAGAAGGATATTACAGATCGTATGAAAAAAGCCCAAAAGCTTATGGATCAGTATTTTGAGCTGTGCAAAACGATAGAGAACAGCACCCTCCGCTCCGATTATCTACGGGGTATGCTGGCAGATTCTGTGTATGCCTGGCTGGATGCCTATAGTCTGGCCTGCTTCGATTTTTCTGCCCTTCAGTACATTCTCTATCAGGAAATAGAAGACACCTATACTCCCCAGGCCACACCGGTTACCATCAATGATATGCAATTACTGGTGAGCAGCTGTGGGCAGCTCATTTTTTCGCTGCGCCGAAATGATGCCAAAATGGCCAGAAAAAATGTGGAAAGTATAGGCTTATTACTAACGCACTTCGATCCGATGGAAGAGACCTCTCCCTCGCTAAAAAACCGGCCCCGCCTCGATAACAAGCCCTTCTCCGGATTTATAGCCAAAGCGCGCGAAATAAAAGCCTTGGGCGAGCACTACTTGCTGGGGGTACCGGATTATCCTAAGAGCAAGCCCTGGCTGGCGGAGTATGGTCCGGCCTATTTCTATGGCAATGAGATGATCTCCCTCTATTCTGCTAAAAAAGAGGGGCTGGTGAGCTTCTATAACGAATTTACTCGCTCATCTAAGATAGAGGTGCTGGCTAAATGTGCCGAACCCTACTGGTTTCCGGTGCTGCGGGTAGCCGATACCCATCCGTTAGAACCACTCAATGTAGATAGCCTCATTCAAAGTTTTCAGGAGAAACTGATCGTGGAAAAGAACCTACCGCTAACTCCATCACTAGATGGCTATGCGTCAAATAATTTGGTATTTTTACTAGATATCTCTGCTTCTATGAATAGACCGGAAAAAATGCCCCTGCTCAAAGAGGCTTTAAAATATTTTCTGGATCTTACACGTAGCGAGGATCAGATAGCCATCGTCACTTACAGTGGCACGGCTAAGATAGCCCTGCCTCCCACTCCGGCAAATCAAAAAGAAAAAATATTAAGGGCCATAGAAGACCTTCATTACAGTGGTAAGACCGATGCCGGCCGCGGGCTCCAGATGGCTTACAAACAAGCTGCCGATTATTTTATAGAAAAAGGAAATAACCGCATTATTCTGGCCACCGATGGCGAGTTTGAATTAGAAAAATCTATGCTAAAACTGATACGCACCCATGCTGAGAAGGGCATTAAACTTACCGCCTTTAGTTTTGGCCGTTTTGTAGATAAAGACATAAATGAATTTATGCGCCGCATCACTACCGAAGGGGGCGGCCATTATGCCCATATTCAGGAAGGCGAAGGTGCTTTCGAGGCTCTAATGACAGAAGCTAAAGCCATTCGAAAGGAATAATTTGCCTAGGTGCTAAGATGGGAGGCAATAAAAAAAGGGAGGCCATTACAGCCCCCCTTCTACCTAAAAACATCGAATGAAAAATTACCCTATTTCTATCTTTTTAGACGCGGAGGTTTCTACTTTCACCTTTTTAGGCAGGTGTATAGTGAGCACCCCATTTGTATGTTTAGCAGCGATGTTTTCGGTATCTACCAGATCAGTGGGCACGTGAAAACTGCGCTTAAAACTGCGGAAACTAAACTCGCGGCGGGTATAGGTGCCCTCTTCATTTTTTTCTTCCTTGTCTTCAGCTTTTTCAAAAGCAATTTCCAGGTTTTCGTTCTCAAAATTTATTTTGAGATCTTCCTTGGCTATGCCGGGTACGAGCAGCTCTACCTCAAAGGCATCTTCAGTCTCACGCACATTAGCCGCAGGTTTATGGCTAGATAAATGGCCAGATGAAGTGAGTTCTTTCTTTAGTAGCTGGGCAGCTAATGAAGGTACAGAAATAAAGGCAGGCGAATGAAATCTTGATAACATCATAATTGAAATATTTTTTGGTTTACAATTCATTTGATCAGCAATAACCATCTTATTTCAAACCATGTACCAAGACTATTTTTACTGCCAATAGTGCCAATAATGGCAAATCGCATCTGCCACAATGGCATATTGCCTTTGTTTTGTGTGCCATTATGTCACTATTATTGGGTTTATTATACGCATTAGGACGATTGCCCCACCCTCTCCGTTTTGCCTTGCCTCATCTGATTCTGAAAAGAACGATCCGAATGCAGCCATCTGGGTGAAGGGGTGAGCAAATGATAGGGTACAGCAATAGACAAAGAAACCAACTACAGAGATAGTAGGACTTAAAAAAGCGTGAGCGGTAGCAGCGGTACCCCGGACGGCGTGCGCATAGTATCGCCGGAGGAGTACACGCGTATGACGCGACGGCGAGGGCATAGGAAACAGCCAAAGTGAAAGAGGGTGTATCCTTGCTATGCCCTTGCCGGCACGCCCTATCTTAAAGCAGATTATAAATCTCGCTCGAGTAGTCTTTATAGGGAAAAAAATCTACCTGTAGGGTATGCCTGGGGGAGGCTATATAACGTTTTTGCATAGCAATGCGGTCTTTCTCTATAGCCTTGCGCATTGTTTGTAAAGAAGGCAGGCGTGTTTTTTCTTTTAATACGGAGGCTATCCAGCGGGCCTGCACTTCTGCCAGCGGCATAATGGCCCCTAGTGGCTGAATAAATCCCAGAAAAAACAAACTCTGGAGATCCGGATGTACTATTTTTTTATAAAGGCGGAATTCGTTATTGTCTCCGGTGATAAGCTGTGCTTCCTTACAAAAGGAAAAGAAATTTTATAGCCGGTGCAATAGATGATGAGGTCTATAAGTGCCTTGCTGTCGTCTTCGAAGCATACCCGGCTGCCCTGCAGTTCCTTAATATTAGGCTTTATATGAATAAGACCGCGTGCTGCGAGGTAGAGAAGGTCCTGAGATACGGTGGGATGCCCTTGCAAGATGAGACGCCGAGGCTTTGGAATACCAAATTTTTTTTGATCGCCACGGGCTATTTTTAATGCTGTTTTTAGGAAGAAGCGTTGCAAAAAAAGAGGCAAACGGCTGGTAAATGGATTAGCTTACGAATCGAAAGGTTTACTTCTTATCCAGTTAGGCACTATATAAGCTTCGCTACGGGTGGCGATATATACCTTGCCACTGTGCAGACGGGCGGCTTCGCAAGCGATATCTACGGCAGAATTTCCAAAGCCTACGATGAGTATGTTATTATGGGCTAGGAGGTCCTGATTTCGATAATAATGGGAGTGTATGGATAATCCATCGAAATTCCCGGCAATAGGCGGTTCTGGCCAGCGGGGATCCCAATGATGTCCATTTGCTATTATAACCGCATTATATGTGGCCGTATCGGTAGCCTTTTCTATCTGCCAGCTGCCCTCCTCTGTGCGCGATAGGTTTTTTACTTCAGTATTAACGCGGATATATGGGCTTAGACCAAAATGATGGACATAGCTATCAAAATACCGGATGACGTGATTGTGATGCGGAAACATAGGATACTCCTCAGGCATGGGGAAATCGCTATAGGCCATCGCATATCTATGGGTATTTATGTGTAATGATGAATAGGCGGAAGAGAGGCCATTATCATTATCTATTCTCCAGTTTCCGCCTATCTTCGATCCCTTTTCGTAACACACAAAATCTATCTTGTTTTCTAATAATATTCTTGCGGCGGCTATGCCTGAGGCACCGGCTCCAATGATAGCTATCTTCATAATCAGGCATTAATTAGGTGTAAAACAAAAAACCCTCTTGGGCGGATAAAGATAAGGAGAGAATGGATAAAAAACTGTCCACAAGGCCAGTCTTATCTATATTTGCCTATGGCAGATTCTCTATCCTATCTTAAAATGCTATTTATGGTGCTGCTGCTATTGTCCGAACTATCGGTGTATGGAGCAGATCCGTTTCGCTGCCGGATAAGAAAAAAAATGGTTTTTTATGCCGAATCACTACTAGGTGCCCCCTACAAGTATGGGGGAACCGATCCATCTGGCTTTGATTGCAGCGGATATACGGTTTATGTATATACACATTTTCACAAAAAATTGCCGCGAGATAGCCGTGCCCAATATGCCGCTGGCCGACCATTAAAACGGCCGGGACGTGCCCGACCGGGCGATCTCATTTTTTTTGCCGGACGGGACGCCAGCTCAGGAGAAGTGGGACACAGTGGCCTTATCATAAGCAGAGAACGCCACGACATCGTATTCATACACAGCTCATCCTCTAATGGCATCATTAAAAGCAGACTCTCCGAATCTTATTACCGTGATCGGTTTTTAGGCTGCCGCAAATTTTTTTAAATTTTCTGCCCACCGGGTTAACCTTGCATATACATTGCTTATCTTTACTTAAAGTATCCCTTTCATAATTCTTTCTAATGGTGGATGAAACCTTACATAAATGGCGTCTCATACTAGGTGCCGAAGAAAACGACGGCATAGGAATATCGCTGAATGAGCTGGAATCTAAAATAGATGCCACCCTCCATGCACTCTATGACAGCGATCGCAAGGGTGGACTGGGAGCCTCCTCACCCAATGTGGCCCGGTGGCTGGGTGATATACGGACTTTCTTTCCGGTGTGTGTAGTAAAAATTATGCAGCAGGATGCCCTCCACCGGCTCCATCTACAGCAAATGCTCCTAGAAAAAGAGATGCTGGAATCCGTGGTGCCAGATATACATCTGGTAGCCACACTTATGACCCTTAGTAAGATTATTCCCGAAAAGACCCGGGCCACAGCCCGCCAAGTGGTGCAGAAGCTGGTAGAGGAACTCTTACAAAAATGGACCAGCCCCACCCTACAAGTTATCACGGGAGCAGTGAGCCGCAGCGGCCATACCATTCGCCCCCGATACCAAGATATAGACTGGCACAAAACTATTCGCAAAAACCTAAAACATTATCAGCACCTATATAAAACTATAACCCCCGAGACGATAATCGGTTTTGGTAGAAAACGGCACTCCTTTAAAGAAATAGTACTATGTATAGATCAAAGCGGGAGTATGGGCAGCTCGGTCATCTATAGCAGCATATTCGGTGCGGTAATGGCCGGCATACCGGCACTACAAATGCGGATGGTGGTATTCGACACGGCCGTAGCGGATTTAACCGAAGAACTCAGCGATCCCATAAATCTTCTTTTCGGAGTGCTGCTGGGTGGCGGTACGGATATTAAAAAAGCGCTCACCTACTGTAGCCAGATCATCACTAGGCCGGCAGATACTATACTAGTCCTCATTTCAGATCTTTTCGAGGGAGGAGCGGAAGATGAGATGCTAGCAATGGCTGCCACCCTCATCCAAAGCGGGGTACAGCTCATCGTATTACTGGCACTCGATGAGGATGGCACTCCCTCCTACGATCACCACAATGCAGAAAAATTCGGTGCTATGGGCATACCCGTTTTTGGGTGTACGCCCGAGCTCTTTCCGGATCTTATGGCCGCAGCCATCGCAAAGCAGGATCTTATATTATGGGCTAATGAAAACAAATGTAGTAGCTAAGAAAAGAGCCTTGTCATTTCTTATTTGGTCCATTTCCGCCAAAATAAACCATATATAGCGGCAAATCGCCACGATAATTATCATCCGGGCCGTAAACCTCTAATAGGGGTGCAGCTCCTAGTAGGCGGGATTGGAGTTGCATAGCCTTATTATCCCAGTACCATTCCTGTTTTATGCGCAGTTTGTTTACTTTATCCCTATCCAGATCATTTTCTATGGCTTTTCTGGTCTCTTCGAAGGAGACGGGATCGGTAATCACTACGGTGTCTTTTTTGTGATAGATGTTTTGAATTTTTTCCTGGCTTAGGGGCTCGCCAGTAGTATAATCCCAAGCCTGAAGTTTGCCGTTTTCTACATTATCCAAAATAATTTGAACCAATTCTTTATCCATCATTTTCATTTGCTCTATCTGGCTATTTTCGTCTTTAAAATCCAATTTAAAATTGGTTTTTTTAGCCCAGGTAATATCGGCACTTGCTAGATCAGGAACAGCAGCACCGGTGCTTGCATTTTTTTTGCAACCCCCCGAGAAAATCACGGCCATAAAAATTGTGATGAGGCAAAATATTTCTTTCATTTTCAGGTTTAATATAAAATGCAAATCTGCAAAAGATAAATTAAATTAGCAAACATTATTTGTTATGCCGTAATCCCTGATACTAATTGAACAAATTTAGATACCACAAAAATGATTAACTTTACTGAAAAATTGAAATATGATAAAGACTAAGCATAAAGTAATAAACGGTGATAGTAGAATAATGAATGAACTTGAAAATGAAAGTGTTCATTTAATTATAACTTCACCACCTTATTGGCAATTAAAAGATTACGGCACAGATAATCAAATTGGTTTTCACGATAGTTACGAAAATTATATTAACAACTTAAATTTAGTTTGGAACGAATGTAATAGAGTTTTGCACAAAGGTTGCCGACTTTGTATAAATATTGGTGACCAATTTGCACGTTCAGTTTATTATGGTCGTTACAAAGTAATTCCAATTCGAACAGAAATAATAAAATTTTGCGAAACGATTGGTTTAGATTATATGGGAGCAATCATATGGCAAAAAGCAACAACAATGAATACATCAGGTGGCGCAAGTATTATGGGTAGTTTTCCTTATCCACGAAACGGAATTATTAAATTAGATTATGAATTTATTTTAATTTTCAAAAAGCAAGGAAATGCACCAAAACCAACCTCTGAAAACAAAGAATTATCAAAAATGACAACCGAAGAATGGAATACATATTTTAATGGTCATTGGAATTTTGCGGGTTCAAAACAAGAAGGTGGCCACCTTGCAATGTTCCCTGATGAATTGCCGAAAAGATTAATTAAAATGTTTGCTTTTGTTGGAGATACCGTTTTAGACCCGTTTTTGGGAAGTGGAACAACTTCATTAACAGCAAGAATTCTATACAGAAATTCAGTTGGTTATGAAATTAATCCTGAGTTTATTCCAATAATTAAAGAAAAAATCGGAGTAAATTCAAACTTAATGTTTAACAAAGGTGATTTTGACTTTGTAACACAAAAAGCAAGCGAAACAGATTTTGTAAATCAGATATCCAATTTGCCTTATATTTTTGTTGATACACATAAACTTGATAAAAAAATTGATGTTAAAAAACTTCTATTCGGTTCAAAAATAGATAAAGAAAGCGGAGAAAGAGAAGAGTTTTACACAATTAAACAAATAATATCACCTGAATTAGTTGAACTTTCATCAGGTTTGAAAATTCGCTTGATAGGTGTAAAACAAGATTTGTCGCAAAATGGAAAAGCAACAGAATTTCTTCAAAATAAAACAAAAGGACAAAAAGTTTTCCTAAAATTTGATAATATCAAATACGACGAACAAAACAATTTATTTGCATATCTATATTTACAAAACAAAACTTTCATCAATGCCCATTTAATTAAAAACGGTTTTGCATTGGTGGATAACAGTTATGATTACAAATACAAAAACAAATTTAACGAAATAATCAATGGCAAATGAAATTAAAAAATATTCATTTGAATTTGGCAAGAAAGAAAAAGTTTTGAATTATGCTTGTCAAACCTATCAACTTTCACGACCGAATAAAGTTGGTGGAGTAATGGCATTAATACGTGAATGTCAGCCGAAAACAATAGAAGAATGGGAAAAATGGTATTTTGAAAAAGCATATACAGAAAGTAAAAATCCAATTAAAATAACACCTGAAATATTGCATGAATTGGGCGAAAGATTATATGAAAAAATTACCGAAGTTGTAATTCCTGAATGGACAGCAGCATTTCAAGATTTGACATTAAAAGATTGTATTGATTATATTCATAATCTTACAATTAACAGAACATTTGACGGATATTTGCGAGAAAAATCGGTTGTAAATGACGGTTTAGCAAAACATTTTCAGAAAGTAAAATTTGTAGAAAGCGATACAGACCTTGACCACGCAGGAGATATTGATTATTTGGGATTTGTAGGAAAATATGCTTTTGGCATTCAAATAAAACCTGTTACAGCCAAATCAAATTTTGGTAATTATTCCACAACTGAAAGAATGAAAGCAAATTTCAGAGATTTTGAAGAAAAATACAAAGGAAAAGTATTTATAGTTTTCAGTTTAGACGGTAAAGTTGCAAATAAAGAAGTGATACAACAAATTGATAATGAAATAACAGCGATCGAAAAATACGGCTAACATGGTTTATGAATGAGTAGGTGATTTTATTTTCAAAATACTATTTTTACCCATTATGATAGAAATAAAAATCATCAATCGATCTCGTCATCCGCTGCCCTCCTATGAAACAGCCGGCTCGGCGGGTATGGATATTCGTGCATTTTTATCAGAAACCCTGCAGCTAGCTCCGCTGCAGCGCGTACTCATCCCCACAGGACTTTATCTGGAAATTCCACAGGGCTATGAAGCCCAGGTAAGGCCGCGAAGCGGTCTGGCTCTTAAGCAGGGAATTACCCTCCTAAATACGCCCGGTACGATAGATGCCGACTATAGAGGCGAACTGGGTATCATCCTTATTAATCTCAGCGAAAAGGATGTTTTTATAAGCGATGGCGACCGGATAGCCCAGCTCATCATAAACCCGGTATCGCGGGCCAGCTGGATTTCTGTAGCAGAGATAAGTGATACAGAAAGAGGAATCGGAGGATTTGGACATACCGGTAATAAATAAATAGGGAGAAAAGTGCCCAAATCCATTTGCACACATCAGGTAATTTTATAGGTGCATCTCAATATTGTTTATTTTTGCTCATTTATTAAATTCAAAATTTGAATACTTTGACTTCACGATTTGGGATAGCAATGCTGTTTTTGCTTTTTTCTTTTGCGCTAGCTGCACAAAAGGATAAGAAAATAAAACCTGCAGATGATAAAGCACAAGAAGAAATGGCACTGGCTCCCGATTTTATAGAGGGCCTGAAACTCACTGCCCTGCAAGAAATAGAACCCGCCATAAAAAAATTCAATGAATGCCTGGATAAAAATCCAAATTTCGCTCCGGCACATTATGAACTGGCAGAATTATATTATGAGAAGAAGGACAACGAGCTCTGCCTCTTTCATTCAGCAAAAGCCGCAGAAATAGAACCCACTAATAAATGGTACCTACAAATCTATGCCGAAGCAAATGCGATGAACAATGAATTTGCGATGGCCGCCGATGTATATAAAAAGCTCATCGCTGCCTATCCGGAAAATGTGGATTATTATTTTGATTATGCAAATATGCTCAAAGCATCCGGCAATTTGCCCGAAGCCATAAAGGCCCTGGATAAACTGGAGCAAAAAACCGGATTAGATGAATCCCTCAGCATAGAAAAGCAACGTATGTATATACAGCTCAATAAAGTAGATAAAGCCGCCGCCGAAATACAAAGTCTCATAAACACCTATCCACGAGAAAGCAAGTACTATTATTTGCTGGCCGATATATACACCGCCGCCGGCCAAAAAGAAAAAGCCCAAGAAGTATATAAAAGACTACAAGCTGCCGATCCGGAAAATCCTTATGCCCTGCTGGCCATAGCAGATTCGCAGCATACCCCGGGCAATGATGCCATCTGGATGGAGAGTCTTAAAAAGGCCTTTGCCCATCCCGATCTGGCTCTAAGGAATAAAATTCAAATCCTGATGAGCCAGTTTAATTACGCCAATGGAATGGAAGAAAAAGCCCTGGATTCTTCTCTTATGCTGGCAAAAATCATGGCCGAAACCCATCCCGCCGAAGCATCGGCTCTGAGCATTTATGCCGATTTGCTCTATCGCAAAGGGCAAAAAACCGAAGCATTGGCTTTTTATAATAATGCCGCAGAAAAAGACCCAAATAATGCACCCGTATGGGAGCAAATCCTCTTTTTAGATACTGAGCTGAAAATGAATGACCTATTAATCCGTGATAGTAATCGGTATATAGAGCTCTATCCTAATCAGCCTCTCGGTTATTATTTTAATGGCATAGGAAAGATGGGTAATAAAAATTATGATGAAGCTATAAAAGTACTTAAAAAAGCTGCCTTAATAGGCACTGATAATAATGCCCTTATGGCCAATATCTATACCCAGCTCGCCGAGGCCTATCATCATAAAAAAGAATACGCACTCTCAGATCAGAACTTCGATAAAGCACTGGAGCTGAATACCGGCAATGTACTGGTATTAAATAATTACGCTTACTTTTTAAGCCTGCGCGGCGATAGACTGGAAGATGCTGAAAAAATGTCTCAGCAAACCCTCCTAGCCGAATCCCTAAATCCATCTTATTTAGATACCTATGGATGGATCCTCTATCGTATGAAAAGGTATGCCGATGCAGAAAAATACTTAAAGAAAGCCCTGGACAATGGTGCCGGAGAATCCGATGTAGTATTAGATCATTATGCAGATGTACTCAAAGCACTCAAACAAAATACCCAGGCCATCCAGTATTGGAAACGCGCCATAGAATATGGTGGAGATAGCAATGTTATCAATGAAAAAATAAATTCTATCACCCCATGATTTTATTATTTGTTGTATATTAATTATGAATTTTCTCCTACGCCTTGCTAGCCGGGCAGCAAAAAAAAGGCTATGTGCTTATCGCCTTTCTGCGATAATGCTATCCAGCATTATCCTGCTGTCTTCTTCCTCCTGTTCTACCCACAAAAAAAACATAGCTATCTTGCCCCCTCCTAAAAAAGATGCTACCCTTACTATGCTGGCAGAAAAGCTTATGATAAATCGCAATGAGCCTGATTTTTTTTCTGCCAAACTGGATATAGAAAGTGCCGATAATTACTTTATTCTGAAAAACTTTACGGCTCATCTGCGCATGCATAAGGACGAGGCTATATGGGTTTCTGTATCGGCTAATCTTGGACTTAAAATAGAAGTAGGACGCGCCTATATAACTCCGGATAGTATAATGGTAATGGATAAATATAACCGGCAGTATTATACCAAACCCTTTAGCTATATAAATTCTTTTATAAAATATCCACTGGATTTCCCTACCCTCCAGCAATTGCTTTGGGGCAATTCGCCGGCTTGTGCCAGCTTGCAGAGTTATGAAAGCATCGGAGAATTATTAAAAGTAAAAACCGATTCTGAATGCTTATGGTTAGATAAAAATGATTTTATGTTGCGAAAGATTTTGCTCAAGGATACCGCCAGCAAAAAATCGCTGGAGGTGGATTATGATCGTTTTGAATCGCTGAGTGGGAAACCATTTTCTACATCCCGTTTATTTAAATTTGTATTACCGGAAACATACCAGTTTCAGGTTTACCTTTCGAAACTGGATAGTGAAGGGCCTTATGAAATGCCCTTTGATATTAGTAAATATAATCGCGTAGATTAATCTTCTATTTATTCACTATATTTTTCTATGATGTCTCGGAAATACATCTTTCATTTATTTATTTTTTTAGGTAGCTTCGTTTGTTCGGCCCAGTCTAAAACCGAATTAGAAAAGGAAAAAGAGAGATTGAGCCGGGAGATAAAAGCTAATAATGAACTCCTCAATGAAGTAAAGAAAGATAAGGAATCCAGTATAGGGGAGCTCAATGTGCTAGATAATCAAGTAAAAAACCGAGAGAAACTCATAGAGAATTTTAGTAAGCAATTATCCTCCCTAAAAAATAGCATTTCTAAAACAAACAACGATATAAAAAGCCTAGGCAAAGAAACCGAAAAACTTAAAGCAGAATATGCCGAAATGATACGCTATGCCTATAAAACCAGAGACTCATACGATGTGATGGTTTTTCTTTTTGCCGCTAAAAATTTTAATGATGCCTATAAAAGGTTAAAATATATAAGATACTATAATGACTACCGACAGGAAAAGGTAAAACAGATACAGAAAAACAAGGAAGAATTAAGTGCTAAGCTGGCCTTATTAGAATCTCATAAACAGGAGCAGGCCAGTATCCTACAAAGCGAGAAGGCTGAAAAAGAACAACTCATATTAGAGAAATCGCGCACAGCAGAAATAGTAAAAAAATTATCCGGTCAGGAATCAGATCTGCGCAAAAAGATAGCCCATAAAAAAGCGGAGATAGAGCGATTAGATAAAGAAATAAAACAAATCATCGCCTTAGAAATAGCTAAAAAGAAAGAAGCCGCTAAAAGCAGTAGCCAGGAATTATCCTATACGCCGGAAGATACCCGGCTTTCATCCAGTTTTAGTGCCAATAAGGGAAAATTGCCCTGGCCATTAGAAAAAGGCAGTATTACCCAGGGTTTTGGCACCTACAGCGACAGAGTGCATAAGGATGTAAAATTTGATAATAATGGCCTAAACATTAGCACTATTAAAAAAGCCAAAGCCAGAGCCGTTTTTGATGGCACTGTTATAAGCATTATCTATAGCCCTAGTTTTCAATATGCTATCATTATCTCGCACGGTAGCTTTTTTTCTGTGTATTCTAATGTGACCGAAGTACTTGTAAAGTCCGGTGATAAGGTAAATACGAAGCAGTCTCTGGGAACAGTCTTTACCGATTCTGAAGAAAACAAAACCGAACTGCATTTTGAAATATGGCGAGAAAAAACGCCCGAAGATCCGGAATCATGGATAAAGCGCCTATAATCAAATAATTATATATTAATTGTTACTATCTCTATTACTTGAATAATTATTAATAGGTATTTAACATATATAAGAAGATGCGACAATAAAAATAGACCTAAATTTGCCAAAAATCATCGTATGCATTTTTTTCTTATCTCCATGCCCGGACCTACAGAGATGATTCTTATCATCTTTGCTCTTCTTTTGCTCTTTGGAGGCAAAAAGATTCCTGAGCTTATGCGGGGCCTAGGTAAAGGCATCCGTGAATTTAATGACGCAAAAAACAATATCAGCAAAGAAATAGAAGCCGGTATGAAAGAGGAGGATAAACCTAAAAAATAGTTTTAGCCATCAGCCTTCTTTCATCTAAATGGAAGGATGTACTTTTGCTCCAAAACGAATCCCTTGGACTTTCTATCCTTTCAGGCAGTACATTCCGCTCTTCTTTCCGGACAATCTTGTGCAGGTGCAGCAGTGGAATTTTTTATAGATAGAATAACCGCTGCAGCCTCATTAAATACCTATTTGGGAATATTTGAAGACCGTGCACGCGCCCAAGCCAACCTACTGGATCAAAAGGTGAAAGAGGGAAAACCGCTGGGCAGATTATCCGGTATGATTATTTCTATAAAAGATCTCATTTGCATAAAAGGCGAAGAGGTCACTGCCGGTTCTAAAATTCTAGCCGGTTTTCGCTCGGCCTATAGTGCTACGGTAATAGAAAAATTAGAGTCTGAAGATGCTATCATTCTAGGCCGAGTAAACTGTGATGAGTTTGGGATGGGCAGTTCTAATGAATTTTCATGCTATGGTGCCGTAAAAAACAATCTGGACGAGACCCTGGTATCTGGTGGAAGCTCTGGCGGGAGTGCAGTATCCGTGAGTGCAGGTCTTTGCCATATCTCTTTGGGATCGGATACGGGTGGCTCTGTACGGCAGCCAGCTTCTTTTTGTGGTGTAATAGGTGTAAAACCTACTTATGGCCGCATTTCGCGTCATGGGCTTATTGCTTATGCTTCCTCGCTGGATCAGATAGGCGTATTGGGGCGGGATATAGAAGATACTGCTCTTGTCTTAGAAATTATAAGCGGTCCGGATTTTTATGATAGCACCGTATCACCGCTACCCTGTCCCTCACTTACAGCGCATAGACAAGAGGGGGCATATCGTTTTGCCTATTTTAGTGAAGCCTTAGAAAATACGGGATTAGATCCAGAAATTAAATCCGCTTTTAGCGATCTAGTTCTAAAACTAGAAAAAGCCGGCCATCAGGTATCTGCCTTAGACTTTCCACTCCTGCCCTATCTCATTCCCACTTATTATATTCTCACTACAGCCGAAGCTTCTTCTAATCTCAGCCGTTTTACCGGTATATTATATGGACCACGTGCAGAAGATGCCCGTGACGTGGAAGAACTTTATACCCAATCCCGTAGCCGGGGGTTTGGACGGGAAGTAAAACGGCGGATTATATTGGGTACCTTTGTCCTCAGCAGTGAGTCTTATGAAGGATATTTTCATCAGGCGGTAAAAGTGAGAAATATGATTCGCCGCGATACGCTCCGGATACTAGATACCCATCATTTTATCCTTAGTCCTACATCACCCACCGTGGCTTTTAAACTAGGTGAGCGCACAAAACAGGATCCTACGGCCATGTATCTGGCAGATATATTTACGGTACAACCCAATCTGGTGGGCACATCGGCTATAAGTGTTCCGCTATTTGCTAATAAAGCCGGGCTCCCCTTCGGAATGCAATTAATGGGGCGTCCATTTAAAGAAGAAGAACTCATCTCTGGAGCCAGAGTTTTAATGGGACTGGTCAAATAAATGGGCTATTGCAGCGTTTTTTTTAATAAGAATTTTAGCCCTCTCTATGAATAGATGGAAACTGCGTTAGTATTTTGTGCTATTTCTGAGCATATCTATGTGTAGGATCTGATCTTCCCAGTATGGGTTTCCTTTTTTTACATAGCCCAATGATTCATAAAAAAGGATGAGGTAATACTGGGCCATTATTTTATTGGGTTGTCCGGGAAACATTTCATCATAATGGTCCAAGGCTTTTTTCATCATTATGCGGCCTATACCCTTAGTACGTGCTGAGGCATCCGCTACTACTCTTCCTATACTGCCCTCTTCATAGATGACACCGGGCGGAGCTATTCTCACGTAAGCTACTAAGCGGTCTTGTTCCATACCCAGCAGATGGTAGCTTTGGTAATCAAAATCGTCCATATCCAGAAAGAGGCATTTCTGCTCCACCACGAATATTTTAGACCTCAGTTTCAGTAATTCATATACCTCTCTGCAGCTGAGTGCATCGAAAGGTTTTATCTTCCATTGCATATAGGCTGTAATTTAAAGAAAGGTTGTGTAAATCAGGGTTTGGGCATACCTAGGGATTCGGGTGTAATAATAATTTCGGTTTCCCATTTTGAGCGTACCACAGCCGGCTGGGGAAAGAGTATAATGTTTTCGGGTTGTATTCTCTCGTCATAACGGCCTCTATCCCAGATACCATTTTGGTTTTCATCTATGATAATCTGTAGGATATTATTTCCGGGTTTTAGGAGGGGGATTTTTATAGGCGTTTTATCTAAAACATAGGTGGTTTTCTTTTTAGATATTTCCCCTATAAGCTCTGCTATATAATGATGTGCTAGTAGGCTGCTATCTGTTTTTATGACTATAGATCCATATTCATCGGCAGATCCTTTCGTAAAACTAAATACTAGGCTATCTTTACTAGGCGATCCAAATATATTTACTAGCGCACCTGGCAAAATTGTGAGCTCGTAATGGCCTTTTTCTGCCAGCCTATTTATGAACTTTATTTTGCGTCTGTCGTGGATATCTGGTTCTAAGATAAGCGGTAATATGGGCAGAGAATCATTGCGCAATAGGATGCGAGCCGTATCTATAGCCGCTAGGGGTATATCGCTATAAATTCTCAAGGTATCATAATACCATAGTTTCATATCATTCTTTTTGCCGGCTAGGTTAGTCTTTATAAGGCCTTTATTTTCCGGTATTTTTCTTTCTTTTATCGGATATATTTTAAATTTATAGGGGATGGTATCTTCACCTGTAAGGCTCAACTTAAAAGTATCTTTTAGCGATGGTGTGTACCAAAGGCGGAGGGTGTCCTTAGTGGGCGAAAAAAGGGAATAAAAAGAATCTGCCGGTTCTAGGCTGAGTATAGGGGTAAAATTTTGTTTATTAAAAATCAATTCATAATAGCCATATCTACCGGCTATTTTATCTTTTACCATCCACTTAGGTTCTGTAACGGGATAAATCCTCAGGGGTAGAGCCAGGGTATCGAGATTAGAGAGATCTATGGATTCGGTACTAAAGGCAATAGACTCGGTATCTTGGTCAAAAAAATAATTGCCATTTACATCTTTAAGTGCTCTAATAAGATACTTAGCGGAGCGCAGATGTTTTAGATGAAAGATGCCGTTACTATCTGTAAGATCATAATACAGGGGCGGCTGTATGGTAAAAAGGGAATCCCCTCCTTCGGGATATAATCCCACTATGACCCCGGCAGCGGGTTTTCCGTTTTGAGCATCCTTAGCCACACCGGATAAGGTGAGACTATCTATCACTGCACCGGTAGAAAACACATATTGCAGATCTTTATAGGCATTTTTCTCATTGAGATCGGCTAGGGCGCCATTAAAGACAATTTGATAGGTCATTTCTTGGGTCAGGGGTTCGGCTAGTTTTATGATCAGTGTTTTTCCTTTGTAATAGATTTTGGGCTTTTTGGTTTGGTAGGGTACAATTTGAATAGCCTCCGGATTAATGATTTGCGTATATTCATCGAACTCCAATTTTATCATACCGGATTTCATTCCGGTGCTGAGATTCTTTGGATAGGCCGTTATGAGCCTAGGAGCGATGGTATCCTTAGGACCTCCAGCGGGGCTTACTATTTTAGCACAGGAATAAATGAGGCCGAGTGTAGCGCCAAATAGAAAGCAGAGGCGGCGGTTCCATATTTTTTGAATAACTATGTTATAATCTGTCAATTACAAATATTTAAAATATATATTTTAATAAATTATAATTTATAAATAATTGGTATATAATTATTTATTATCGTCCGAGATGGACTAATAAGACCGACACATCGGCTGGGGATACGCCGCTGATTCGGCTAGCCTGAGCTAAAGAAACGGGTTTTATGCGTTTAAGTTTTTCGCGGGCTTCGGCGGAAAGAGACCGGAGACGGTCATAGTCAAAATCAGGGCGAAGGGTTATATTTTCCAATCTTTCCATTTTATCTACCATTTCTTTTTCCTTAGCGAGATATCCTTCATATTTAGCGCTGATTTCTGCTTGCATCAAAGCTTCCGGATGGAAATTTTTCAGTTCTAGGGCAAAAGCGGGAAACTCTGCTAGCCTTTCGATACTCATCTCAGGCCGGAGCAGGAGATTATACAATCTAGTTTTTTGTTTTATGGGGCTGCTGTTATGAGCTACTAGCCACTCATTGGCTTGCTCTGGATATAGGCTGGCCTCTTGAAGCCATTGGATGATGGTGATACATTGCTTCTTTTTGTTCATCATTTTTGCATAGCGATTTTCATCTGCCAGCCCTATCTTGTATCCTCTCTCAGTGAGTCGCAGGTCGGCATTATCCTGTCTAAGGAGGATACGGTACTCTGCGCGGCTTGTAAACATACGATACGGCTCTTCGGTACCTTTATTTATAAGATCATCTATGAGTACCCCTATATATGCTTCGTGTCTTTTTAGGATAAAAGGTTCTTTTTCTGTGGCAGACAAATGGGCATTAATGCCGGCCATTAAACCCTGGCAGGCAGCTTCTTCATATCCGGTAGTACCGTTTATTTGTCCGGCGAAGAAAAGTCCGTTTATGATTTTAGTTTCGAGGGTATGCTGTAATTGTATGGGGGGGAAATAATCATATTCTATGGCATATCCGGGTCTGAAGATGACCGCATTTTCGAGGCCGGCGATGGATTGTAGAGCTTTTATTTGTGTCTCCATAGGTAGAGAGGTGCTAAAACCATTTACATAAATCTCTACGGTATTCCATCCTTCGGGTTCTATAAACAGCTGGTGGCGGTCTTTATCAGCAAAACGATCTATTTTATCTTCTATGGAAGGGCAATATCTAGGTCCCCTACCTTTAATGCGTCCATTAAACATAGGACTCCTATCAAATCCGGTGCGGAGGATATGGTGTGTATATTCATTGGTATAGGTAATGTAGCAAGGTTTTTGAATTTCCGGCAGGGGTATTTCTAAGAAAGAGAAACCATATTTTTCGGGATCACCCTCTTGTATTTCCATTTTTTCATAGTTTATGCTTCTTCCATCTATACGGGGCGGCGTACCTGTTTTCATACGTCCGGATTCAAAACCCAGGTGCAGGAGTTGTTCTGTGATACCGGTAGCGGCTTTTTCGCCGGCTCGGCCACCGGCAAAATGTTTTTCACCTATATGAAGGATTCCATTCAGGAAGGTTCCATTGGTAAGAACGACAGATTTGGCTTTTATATCGGCTCCCATAGCTATTTTCACGCCTTCTACTCTACTCTCTTTTACTAATAGGCCACAGACCATATCTTGCCAGAAATCGATTTTTTTAGTATTTTCTAATTGCCATCTCCATTCTTCGGCAAATTTCATTCGATCATTTTGGGCTCTGGGACTCCACATAGCCGGTCCTTTCGATCTATTGAGCATACGAAACTGGATAGTAGTCTTATCTGTGACTATGCCGCTATATCCACCTAGTGCATCTATCTCTCTCACTATTTGTCCTTTAGCTACGCCGCCCATAGCCGGATTACAGGACATCTGGCCTATGGTTTGCATATTCATAGTAATGAGGAGTACCTTAGATCCGAGATTTGCCGCCGCAGCGGCCGCTTCACACCCGGCGTGGCCTGCACCCACCACGATCACATCATATTCTTTAAACATCATCTTTAATTGGGTAACAAAGCTAAGCAAAGGAAATGGTATAGATGTTTCACGTGGAACATAGGCTAAAACAATATACTTATTAATCTTGCTCTCTTACTAAAACCTCATAAAGCACCAGAACCACCAAAAAGGAATTCTAAGAAGGGATCCATAACGCCCATAGGAACTGCCGCTATCTCTTAAATGATGCCGATGGCAAGGCTAAAAAGGGCCTTAATGAACCTAAATAATAATCCATCCTATAAAAATATATTAGATATACTATTTCTCTTAAATACACGTAGTAAAATTTCAATCCACCTACCTATAGAATCCAAAACACAGAGAAAAAGTGGTGCAGGACGCTATTTATTAACCATTTTGGGTTATCGCTAAGCAAAACATCTTATAGAGAGGCTTTGTAACCTTATTCGGATAGTTTAGCTCCCACTTTAAAAGATCAACTAACCCACTAATAATCATTCATAAGCATCCTAACTAAAGTTACTCCAAAATCATTACTTAAAACAGGGTTATCCGATGCAATATGTTCTATTGTTCCACGTGGAACGATTTTAGCGAATTAAACAACCTCTGGTATTTACAAGAGATGAATGACATAAAATTAAGCGATAAATCAATAAAAAGCATTATTCAGGACTGCTCGTAAAAACTAAAATAATCCCGATTAACAATAAAAAATAATCGTAAAGCAATCAAGATATTAAGAATAAAACCTAGCCAAAAAAATTATAAGCCTATTTATTTATATCCCCCAAATACTTGTAAGTGAACCATTGCCTGGGATCCCTATCATACTCCGTAAATCTGATTTGTAAAATAGCCTTTACAGTGCTATCCACCAAAACAAAGCCCCCAAACCCCAAGCAAATACTAGTTCTATCAGCGATATTTATTATCATAATTCTTGTGAAAAAATGAATCCCCTTTTACGTGATAATTATAAGGTACTACCATTAACTGAGCAAATAAGATACTCAGGCTAAAGACCCCAATAATTATACACCGATAAAAAAAATAACAAAACCAGCTAGTTGCATAATGTCTTAATTTAGCCCGCATGAATATTATCCTATTTTTTGGTTCCTTTAATCCGATTCATTTAGGTCATTTAATTCTTGCACAAGAAGCAGCACTACTCACAAATACTACAGAAGTATGGCTGGTACTATCGCCACAAAATCCTTTTAAAAATACAGCCGATCTTCTAGATGAAAAGGTGAGATTGCAAATTCTCCAAAAAACCATCGCTCATATTCCCATACTTAGAGCATCTGATATAGAATTTGACTTGCCTAAACCATCTTACACCATACAAACTTTGGAATCCCTACAGCAAATACATCCACAGCATCACTTTAAAATATTAATAGGAACAGACATTCTGCCTAATTTGCATAAATGGAGAAACTATGAACAACTCATTCATACTTATGAATTTCTGGTTTTTCCCAGAAATAATTATCCGGTAGTGAATATGCCTTCACAGTATTTCACCTTGTTACCTACCCCTATTATAGAAATATCTTCTACACAGATAAGAGATAGAATTAAAGGCGGACTGCCATACGCACACCTAGTAGCACCAGAAACAAGTAAAGAAATAATAGACTTAAAATGTTATAAACATTAATTTTATTAAACATATATATATAAATGATTATCAATATTTTATATATAATACTTATCCACAAAACCAAAAAAAAACTGTGCATAACCCTTATGAGAACTTGTGGACAAAAATGGGCTAGCTGCCACCTCCAACACAAATGTTCATAAGCCCCATTTATACACAAAATATACCCAACTAGAAAACGGATCATCCACAATTCTAAAAATCAAAATCAAAAACTTTCTTTCCACACAAAAGCCTATACACATAAAAAAGAAAAAAGTGGATAACCTATAAATTCACGCAGGAGAATGTGGAGAACCATAGGGAAATAGTGGATGAGCTGTTATAAACTAAAAAAGCAAATAAACCCAAAAAAACTAATTCACACTATCCACACACCTAATAATAACAATAGTTTCTTTAATAAATAAAATACAATAATACAGCAGCCCGCAAAACAGAAAAAAAGGAGCCTAGAAATAGGCAGGAAAAAATAAATAGCGAATATTGTCGCATAATTTAAGCGTAATATTGATTACCGGTATTTGGATACTATTATTTACCCTCGCAGTTTTTTATGGTGGGCTGCAGTATTGCTATCTGTGGGGATGGAAACGGACGCCGGTAGTACCCATGTATCCATCCCGTGGCAAAACATCCGTGAGCGTGATCATTGCTGCCCGAAACGAGGAGAAAAACATAGCTCTGCTCATAGAATTACTGGCTGCCCAGGATTATCCACAAAACCTAGTAGAATTTATCATCATAGATGATCATTCTGAGGATAGGACATGGGACTTGCTCCAGGAAAAAACAAAAGATAAATGTAATTTTAAAATATACCAGCTCGCAGATTATCTAGAGCCCTCACCTATCCTAGTAGCGTATAAAAAAGCAGCCATAAGCAGCGGTATAAAAAAATCTACCGGAAGTCTCATTGTAAGTACCGATGCAGATTGTAAAATGCTCCAATCCTGGCTCAGGCAAATCGTAGGTCAGTTTGAAAATAACGATTTGGTTTTGAGCACCGGTCCCGTCCTATTCGAGCCCGGAACGAGTTTTATTGAGAAATTTCAATTTTTGGATATGTGCGGTATGATGATAGTGACTGCAGCAAGTATCCGTTATCGCCTGAGTCCTATGTCTAATGGCGCAAATCTCGCTTATACTAAATCGGTTTTTGAGCAAGTAAAAGGATTTAAATCCATCGATCAAATAGCTTCCGGAGATGACATCCTCCTGATGGAAAAAATCTGGAAACAATATCCTCATAAGATAGCATACCTAAAATCGCCAGAGGCGATCATAAGAACTGCCGCAGCTACTACATTAAAAGATTTTTATTATCAACGTATCCGCTGGACTTCAAAATCATCGGCCTATAAAGACAATAAAATAAAAATCATATTAATATTAATTTATATATTTAATTTATTAATTTTAATAACATCTTTTCTCACCATCGCAGGCATAGTACCGCTACATCAGGTATTCATCATAAGCTGGACGATAAAAATATTAGCCGATTTCAGTATTCTCTATGCAGCTACCTCCTTCTTTGGGAGGAGAAAAATATTATGGCTATTTTTACCCGCTCAGCTATTTCACATCTTTTATATTATCATAATCGGATTTTTAGGAAACATATCCGGTTTTATGTGGAAGGGTAGAAAAATATAAGCTAAAGGCAAGCATCCTAAAATGGCAGAAATAAAATACCTATCACCCAATCAAAAGGCCTGGCTCCGGTTTAGAAAAAACAAAACCGCTATGGCCGGTCTGTTAGTTATTATAATCTCCTCTATCATAGCCATATTTGCACCGATTATTACACCCGATCATACACCGAATGCCAATGATCAAATATTAGAAATAGCCACCCAAAATCCGGGTTTTACTTGTAGTTTTATTAAAAAAGAAAAACAAAACGCCGATGCTGCCTGTTCACTTCTCAAAAGAATATTTATAGGCTGTGAAAATAATGATGAAATGATACCTATCTCCTCCTATCGCATTATCGAAGAAAACATTCTATACAAAAGATATCAGGGAAGTATAAAAGCCATAAAAGAAGATACGCTGAAGATAAGCTCAGTTTCGCTGCATCCATCAAACAATAAAACATTTTCGGGTACAGAAGCTGAAAAAAAATACATTACTACTAAAAAATACTGGCTAGGCACAGATAAATTTGGAAGAGATAATCTGAGCCGCTTAATCCTGGGAGCGAGGGTATCGCTGAGTGTGGGGTTATTTGCTGTAATAATAAGTCTCATTATAGGCATCATACTGGGTGCCTTATCCGGATACTATCAAAAAGAACCACCAAAAATGAATGTCATCACCTGCATAGCGGGCATCATAACAATACCTGTATTGATCTATTTTATTTTCAATACATTTAGGCAATGGCCTTTTCCATCCTGGCTGGGGCTAATTATCATTTTAATTTTGTTTTCAATACTAGCACTTATATTATTTTATATAAATAAATTATTATCACAGACCTGGAAGATAAAAAAAATAGCTTTGCCGGTAGATGATATGATAATGTATGTGGTAAATGTATTTTGGCCCATACCGGTATTATTACTCATCTTTTCTATGATACTGGCATTGGGCAGAGAATTTTGGCAAATATTCGTAGCTGTAGGATTAGTGATGTGGGTAGAAGTAGCTCGTATAGTAAGAGGACAGTTTTTAGGATTGCGCGAAAAAGAATATGTAGAGGCTGCAAAGAGTTTGGGATATACAGATGCACGTACTATTTTTAAGCACGTACTTCCTAATGCCATAGGTCCTATCATTGTAATTACAGCGGCAAATTTTGCTTCGGCTATCATTATAGAAGCGGGATTGAGTTTTCTAGGTATAGGTGTACAACCTCCTATGCCGTCTTGGGGGTCTATGCTGCACGAATACTATGGTTATATAGGATCATCAAAATCATTTTTGGCCTTCCTACCCGGTATCGCCATTATGATATTAGTACTAGCTTTTAATTTAGTAGGAAATGGACTCCGCGATGCGCTGGATGTGAGAGGAAAAATATAGATAAAATGCAGCTACAAGCCTATTAGAGATATCTATACTTAGTTTTATTCCTTTTTTTTATTGGGTGATCTTAGCATTTATTATTGGCAATACCATCATTCTGCTATAGATGATGATCTTTATTTTTATTAAGAAAGGCAACTACAAAAAACATACACAAAAAAAACAGCATTATTTTTCATGAGCTTTTATTTAGTATTTAGCGGCCCATTGATTTTGCCAGTAAGTATATGGTGGGATATGCTGCTTATAGGGTTTATAGGGGTATCGTTTTATAACAAAACACAAATCCAAAACCATCATGCGGGCTACCGATCTTTTTTAAGGTCTTCACAGTTTACACTCATCTTATTGCTGGCACTATTTAATGTTTTTGTTTTATATGCCTATTATTTGGGTAAGTTCAATGTAGAAAATCTCACAAATAACAATTTAGTAACCCTCTGAGAAAGATATGTACTGCTGCTAAAAGGTATCTGGCATTTTCTCACCTATAAAATGGGACTGAGTATATTATTGCCGGGTATAACTATAAACAGTGTGTTCAGTTATAAATACCGAAATTCATTGTTTTATTATTATAAAACAATGATTTTTTCGGTCATTATTTTTTCGGTATTTTATCTGTTATTACTTCCCTTAGGTGGGTATAGGTCCTATAGGCCATTGATCCTCCGCTATGATACATTTATTCCGGTGATGATAGGTTTATTACTTATATTTATTCAGGGGATAGATATTTTATCGGATTATTTTAAAGGGAGGCCATTGGGGTTTTATTTGCTGTTTATATTAGCTCTTATGACCAGATATACACTGTCCGATTACAAATGTGTGGATAACCGAGCCTGTGAAAAAAGATCCTTAGAAAAAATAATATTTTCGGGCGAAGAGATCGTAATACTTCCGGCTAATTGTACGATTATGGGTTGGGAAAAAATTCGCCATCCGGCACATTCGATTTATATTTCGCAGATGCTGCAAAAATGGAATATTCTGTCCGGAGAAAAGAAATTTTACCAGCCGGCAGAAGATTAGCAGGCCGGGTGAGGGCAAAAAAATAGTCAGGATAATAAACTAAAAAGGAATATAAAAAACATTCCCAAAACTGGTGGTTATAGATTTATATTTTTCTCAAAAATCCGTGAAAGATAAGGCGGATTCTCCAGGGCAAAGAATCGAGGAAATGTTATAACTTAAGTAGTTTTTATTGTATTATAAAATAGGAGGAAGAATGAAGCAATGGCAGTTTAGAAAATAGTTTTAATTTTATATCGAAACTTATAGTTATGAAAAAAACAACTCTATTCGTATCTCTGCTAGTAATGGGTATGAGTGCTTGTAAAAAGGAAGACGAAACTCCATTGCACAAAACCTAGATCATAGAAAATGATGCTGCCGCGCTGTACAATGCCCAAGCGGCGATGATACAGATGGCAGATTATGACACCCTTCATTTTAATACCGGGGTATATTCATTTAATCTGGGATTAGATATTTCGGATAAAACGGGGGTGGTGATTCATGGCGAGGGTCGTGACGCCACTATTCTCGATTTTTCCGGACAGCACAGTGGTGCCCAGGGGATAATGGGCGATAATCTGAAACAGGTGATTTTTGCCAATCTCACGGTACAGGATGCCCCGGGCGATGGTATAAAAGTTAAAGATTCCGATGGGGTGGCTATTATAAATGTGGGCGCCGTATTTACTGGCGATGCCGATTCTACGAATGGCGCCTATGGATTATATCCGGTGGCTTCTTAAAATATTTTGCTAAACAACTGCTATGTGCGTGGAGCCAGTGATGCCGGCATCTATGTGGGACAATCTGAATTTGTACATGTAAAAAACTGTTTGGTACAAGAATGTGTAGCGGGCTGCGAAATAGGAAATTGCAAAAGCACCGATGTATATGACAATGAATTTAGAAATAATGCCGGTGGGCTTCTTATCTTCGATATGCCCAATCTGCCGGTAATACCCAATGGATATAAAACCAGGGTCTATAATAATTTTATACACGATAATAACCATAGTAATTTTGCCCCGTCGGGCAATATAGTGGCAAATGTGCCGCCGGGCAGCGGTGTTATAGTTTTATCCGCATCAGAAGCAGAAATTTTTAATAATGAGATAAAGGATAATAATATAATGAGCCTAGGTATAATATCCTATACTGGCCTAAGCCTGCTCGATCCATCACTCACCTATAATGATGCGGCTTATAATCCATTTATTTACCTCATAAGTTTGCACGGCAATGAGATAAGCAAGCAAAATGTATATCCTGCTGATCAAAATGCGCTGAGTGATTTACTCATTTCTTCTGTGCCCGATCCGGCAGATCTGCCGGTGATTCTTTTTGATGGTATCCTAGCCCCTAATACCTCCGATGATTTGCGCAAGATATGTATAGATCAGCCTGCTAATGATCTGGTATATAATGTGATTACCGATACGGTGATGGATATGACCACCTTCGACTGTACTATAAGTCCGCTACCGGTAGTTGAGATAGATGTTCCCTCATTGCCCTGATGCGGCCCATAACTTTTTCACTTATTCTGATAGTGGGATATGCATCTAAAATGGGGTTATAGATATCTGGGAAAAATGATGATAGGTATGGGCATACTGGCCATTATTTTTTCATGTAAAAAAGAAGAGGCAGATAAGCTTAGCTCACTCAATGATTTGGCGGCTTTTCCCTATGATCAATTATCTGAATATGGCTTATTAGTAGAGCCATTAGTGCTGCTAAAACCTATAGAAGAGGCACTTCCTTATGACCTCAATGCGCCGCTTTTCTCAGATTATGCCCAGAAAACTCGCTTTATTTATATACCTGATGGTAAGCAGGCTATTTATAACAAAGAGGATATCATAGATTTTCCGGTGGGAACGATTATAGTGAAAACATTTTATTTTTTGGCCGATCTCTCCGACTCAGTTTCTGCCAAAAAAATTCTGGAAACCCGTCTTCTCGTTCGTCAAGAATTAGAGTGGAAAGCTTATGATTATATATGGAATAATGAGCAAACGGAGGCCAGCTATTCTATCGTGAGTAAAGTGATAACTGTGGGCTGGACACATACGGATAGCAGCATGCGCAGCACAAATTATGTGGTACCGAATCAAAATAAATGTAAAAGCTGCCATAGCCTAGATAGCATACTCGTAGCCATAGGTCCTAAGGGCTTAAATATGGATCGCCTCTATACATATCCGAATGGGACGGCAAATCAATTAGATAAAATGGCTTCAAAAAACTGGTTTGCCACCGATACTTACGAAACGGGTACGGGTATGCCCTCCTGGATGGATGCCTCTGCCTCACTCGATTTGCGTGCTCGGGCCTATCTGGATATAAACTGTGCCCATTGCCACAATCCCAGGGAAAATGCAAATAATTCGGGTCTCTTTCTATACTATACAAATACAGATTCTTCTTCCCTTGGCATCTGTAAGCCTCCTGTGGCCGCGGGCGGTGGTAGCGGAAATTTTCAATATGCCATCGTACCCGGTATGCCGGATGAATCTATAATGATACACCGGATGAATTCATTGGCACCTCAGGTGATGATGCCCGAGCTCGGTAGAAGTGTAATCCATCGGGAAGGTCTGGATCTCATCCGCTTATGGATAAGTTCATTGCCCGGAGAAGGATGTCATTAATATCCCTTCACATCTCTACATATTCTTCCTATATAGGAGATGGATAGTGCTTAGTAATCATACGCGAAAAGAAGGAAGAATAAAATATAGAAGGTAACTATTTAGCTAATACGATATAAGTTTTAGTTTATGCTAGATGAAAAGCGATAGGGATATGGGGGGCTTGGTTTGTAGCGAAGCGGAAGACCGGAGCGCAGCGGAGCCCGAAAAAGCCCGGGCCTGCCCTTCGTCTACGCTCAGTGACCGCCCCTTCTACTACGTTCAGTGATGGCCCGTTGTATCCTGAGCGGAGCTATGCCTAGGCGAATGGCAGGCATCGCCCAAAAAAAATATGTTGAAATAGGGTAATTAGATACGATAGTAGTATATTTAGCCTCCTAATTTCTTTAGATGTATCTCCTATCCCGTTTATTTATTTTCGTACATTTTCTGAGCTTATCTATATCGGCGCAGATAGGTGTCATTTGGACCGAGTCTATTGCTGTGGCAGCACCGGAATATGGCTATACCGGACCCAAAATAGAACTGCTGGCCGATGGCAGTCCCTTAGTGATCTGGGGTAAATCTGCTACGCACGAAATTTTTCAAACCCGTTGGAATGGTGCGGGTTTTAATATACCCAGTGCAGTACATACTGGCGATTTGCATCCTATGATACACAGTGTAGAAGGACCTTCACTGGCTACCGCAGGCGATACTGTTTTTATAAGTATGGAAACGATGAGCAATCCTGCCTATGGTATGTTTACTATCCGCTCGCTAGATGGCGGCCAAAATTTTGACGAACCGGTGCGCATATATGAAGACCCTGAGCGGCGCACGATACTACCAGTGGTAAATACCGGCCCCGGGGGGCAGCCCTTCGTAAATTATATAAGCAGCAATAATAGTTTTACCGATGCGCGATATGAAATCGTTCGTTCTACGGATGGTGGTCTCACCTATGCACCACCGGTATCGGCCAATAGTCAGGAAGGGGGAGGGATAGTGTGTGAATGCTGTAAAGCCGGTACCGTTATCTCTGCCGATTCCGTATTTCTGCTATACCGCAATAATTTTTCAAATCTTAGGGATATGTGGCTAAGCCTATCTACGGATGGTGCAGAAAATTTTGAATATGGGTTAGATATAGATAATACAGACTGGATCATCAATAGCTGCCCTACCTCCGGCCCGGATGGGGTTGTTTTTGATGGGCACCTTTGGGTAGCGATGATGAGTGGTGCCTCTATGCTAAATAAGGTCTATCTCAGCCGTATAGATCCCGTGACACTAGAGCTGGAAGGACAAATACTGCTAGCGGGCGAAAATAGCGGCAGTTTTCAAAACCATCCGCGCATAGCCACTAATAGACATATAGGAGCAGTAGTATGGCAGGATCAGTATTCCACAGATGTAGATGTGTGGGTAACGATTCTGGACGAGGAACTCCTACAAAATGCCACCCTTACCTACCCCATTACGAATGAATCCGGCAGTCAGGATAATCCGGATATAGCTATAAATGCAGACAAAATATTTGTAGTCTATGAAGATGCCTCTACCCAGCAGATAATGTGTAAGATAGGATTTATAAGTAATTATAATACCAGCATCTATGAACACCTATTCCAAGTAAAATCTCCGATTATCTACGATCACAAGCTTTATCTCGACGATCCTAGCCTACCGGATGAGATTACGATCTATGATAACCAAGGCAAAATAATGCATAAGGGAGCTCGGGTAGGAGGAGAAGCTATATCAGTAGCCGGCTGGCCAGCGGGATTATACATTCTATGGGGCCAAAAAAGCGGAAGGTGGGTATCTGCTAAAATCTATCGCCCATAAGCAATCTATAACCCAGAATCAGCATTAGAAATTTATGGCAAGAAAATACTAGTTCCTATCTATTTCTGTCCTCATTTTTCTGTCCTCATTGTAGTTTTGCTAGGTCTGCGGGAGAAAAATTCCGTGCCACCTAGCTATTTTGTATCATTTCCTTTCATGCCAAAGCCTAACGCTGAATCCGGGTTTATCCGGCCAAAAAGGCAAAAACCACATATCGCTTGTGAATATCTAGGGTACATTTTGTCCAGTCACGCACCGTCTTAGTCCAGATTTCTTCTGTAGGTAAAGTGATATCTATGCCCAGACAGAGGAGGGTATGCCTATGCAGGGTATGTTTAAGATCGGCGAGGAGTGCAGTATTGCGATAAGGCGTTTCTATAAAAACTTGGGTACAGCCTTCTCGCTTCGATTTTTCTTCTAAGGATTTTATGACTTTAGTGCGCTCCTCCTTATTTACCGGAAGGTAGCCGTGAAAATGAAATTTTTGACCATTTAGTCCTGAAGCCATCAGCGTAAGCAGTATAGAGGATGGACCGGTAAGGGCTTGTACCTTTATATTCTTTTGGTGTGCTTGGCGCACGATATCTGCTCCCGGATCGGCAATACCCGGACAGCCTGCATCACTTAGCAGGCCGCCAGAAATACCATTGATTAATTCTATGAGATAATAACTAGGATTTCCGATCTTATGCTTATCTATTTCTTTTATCTGAATGGAAGACATAGGCAGGGGATGCCGACAAATTTTTAAAAATTTTCGGGCATTTTTCGCATTTTCTACTATAAAAAAGGAAAGGTTATGTATTATTTTCAGATTGGCCGGTGGCAGGATAGAAATATCCTCACCGCCGAGCAGATTGGGTATGAGATAGAGTGTGCCAGCTAAAGACATAGGCCACAAGATAAGCATTCGGGGGAGATACAAATCTATGATCTAGATAGTTAAATGAAGGCCCTGTATTAACTGTAAAGGTGGATAGATGAAAATAAGATGAAAAAAACCAATAGGCTGAGCTGAGTTTGCGGGTGCGAAGAAAAAACATATAGTGTGAATACTGCTTTTAGGGCTAAAGGGTTTATTTTTCTAAAATCGGCGATAGAATGGTAATCGGGCATTAGATTGGCGGTGAGCCATTGTAATTCGATATTACGGCAACATTCGGTTTCGAGTCTTCGATCGGATCTGATGCCATTAAAATAGCCATAAATATAGATTTTTAGCCTCAGCTGATTTGTATAAGCAGATATGCTTTCCGATTTAAATATTTTAGCAGCAAAACCTCGTTTAGACAAATCCATTTGATCTATCTATCACCCATAATCCGAACCGGATTATCTACAGCCATCCTATCATCGAGGGTGTGGAATAAGAGAGGAAGTCTATCATTTCCGGTAATAAAATTCATTCTCATTTTTTTGTCAAGAGGCGATGAAATAAGATAAAATTTACTATTTTTACCAAAAAAATGTGAGAAGTTTTATCACAGTCTGAAAGTAGATCATATTAAAACCCCCAAGACAATCCGGACAAGATGAACAATGAAATTAAAACCTATATAAACTTACAAATGGGCACGGATAAAGATATATGCGATCTGCTTACCAAGACGATTGACAGTGAACTGATCGAGGCTGAAAGCAAAATATGGCACGCCCATCCTGTTTGGTTTTTAGAAGGAAATCCCATAGTGGGGTATAGCAAGCAAAAGCGTGGTATCCGACTTGTGTTTTGGAGTGGAGCGAGTTTTGAAGAGCAAGGATTAGATGTCCGGGGCGAAAAATTTAAAGACGCTTCTGTTTTCTACAATGCTATTTCAGATATTAACACCATAGACCTGAAGCGTTGGTTGATAAAGTCAAAAAAAATTCAGTGGGACTATAAAAACCTTGTGAAGCGAAAAGGCGTTTTAGAAAGATTAAAATAACTAACTATAGAAAATGACTAAATCAATGATAGCCGAAGGCGTATTACACCCGGTGCCTGAAGATATGATAGAGGCATTGAGACAGAATGATGAAATTACAGAGCGGTGGAATAAACTTACCCCTATTCAACGAAACGAATGGATTTGTTGGGTCACGCTTGTCAACAAATTGGAAACGAGAGAAGCGCACATTCAGCGAATGATCGAAGAATTATCAGAAGGAAAAAAACAACCCTGCTGCTGGCCCGGGTGCCCCCATCGCAGACCTTCCGCTCAAAAATGGTTTAATAAACTTGATAAATGAAAACAACATCTGAACACGACGAGCGAATAGCAAAAATGACATTCGCATCTGTTTATCCGCACTACCTTACAAAAATTGAGCGTAAGGGCAGGACAAAAGAAGAATTGCATCAGGTAATAAACTGGCTTACTGGTTTTGACGATAAAAAACTGCAGGAACTCATTGATAATAAAGTTAGTTTTGAATCATTCTTTAGGTCAGCCACATTAAACCCCCAAGCAAAACTGATTACCGGCGTAATTTGTGGTTATAGGATAGAAGAAATCGAAAATCCCATCACAAGACAAGCAAGGTATTTAGACAAGTTGGTGGACGAATTGGCGAAGGGAAGAAAAATGGAAAAAATATTGCGAACTTAACTGTTACACAAAATAAACATTACGTATTTATGAAAAAAATAAGATTCCATATAAGCATTGATGCCCCTGCAAATAAAGTATATGATGTAATGCTGGGCATAAGCAATAAATCTACTTACGAGCAATGGACAGCTCTGTTCAATCCTAGATCTACCTATGAGGGGAGTTGGGATAAGGGAAGCAAAATATTATTCCTAGGGATTGATGAGAATGGAGATAAGGGAGGTATGGTTTCGGAAATAGATGAAAACATTCCCCACGAGTTTATTTCTATACGCCATTGCGGAATTGTAAAAGCCAATGTAGAAATAATGGAAGGACCAGAAGTAGAAAGCTGGGCAAATGCCCTTGAAAACTACACTTTCGAAGCAAACAATGGAACTACTACAGTTACTGTAGACTTAGACACGGCCGAAGATTTTCTGGATTATATGAATGAGACCTACCCAAAAGCATTAGTTAAACTAAAGGAAATATCTGAACAATAATATCACATATCCGATCCACCACCCTGTACTTGGTGAAAAAGATACGTTAGAGATGCTCATAATTTTATTCTTCATTCGCTTCACATTTTCCGGCAAAATCCCTAGATAGATAACACGCAAAAGCAAATTTATTTCCCATTTGAGCTCCATTATAAAAACGATAAACAGGAAGGTCGGCGAGAAAAGAAATATTCCACTTTTGACCGATGGAATAATTTATTTGAGGAGCTATAAAAATTAGATTGCCGCCGGAAGCTAAGACCCTTGTTCCTTTTTTGGACAAACTAGTGGGAAATATACCACTGCCACTGACGATATCTTGGTCTCGCCATTCGTGGCGAATTTGAAGGATGGTTGTACAGTTTGATTTACCTAATTTTTTAGCTGTGAAGAGTGAAGAAAACAGAATATCACCGTATTGATAATTTTTTATGTCTGTAAAATTATTTTCAAAACGATTGATAAGAATCAATAGCAATCCTATTTTTGGAAAATCCTTAAAAAGGAGAGATTGTGTCGCAAATCCAAAGGCATGAGTGGAAGGCTGAACACCTCTTGGCAATTCGACATTATCTACTGAAAGGTATTTTTTTTTGAAAGGAATTTTTGCCCCTCCTCCTATCGTCCACTCAATAGGGTATGCGGTATTGTTAATCAAATTATATTTCAACGAAAGAACTGCGTTATTAAAACCAAATCCATTACTAGTAAAAGGAGGGTCAAGATTATACGTCTGTGATTTTGAAATAAAATATCCTATTTCAGTTTCAATATTTACTTTATTAGACAGGCCATAATCGAGCATAAGACCGGCATAATTAAACTTTCCGTTTTTCACAAAACTGTTTTCGGTTCTTTTATTCCCTTCCCAATATCCCTCCGAAAAACTATAACGATAAAAGCTAATGGCACGAAATGCTTTTTTATCGAGTATGCCTATCTGAGTTGTTCCACCCACAGGATTGCCGGGAGTGCAGCATTGTGCTAATACTGTCTTTAGAAAAAATAAACTGATGAAAAGTATTACAAAATTTTTCATTCTTCAAGGACAGTAATCATTACTGATTTGTATTCCTGATTGTCTCCGGAATCCTTGACTATACAGTTTATAGTATTTTGTCCTATACAGCAGGGTTGATAAGTAATTTGATAGCCGCTTCCTATAAGACTTCCTGTCCCTGATAGTGCCCAGGTGTAGGTTAGCCCTTCTCCTGTGGCTGTTGCAGTCACTTTTGTGAGCTCATTAATAGTAATGGTTGTTTTTTCTGCCATCAAACTGGTGAAGGACAAAGGATTGGAGTTGGGTTGATTTGTTTCTATTTCTTCTTTATTACAAGAATAGAACACTGCCATTGAGGTAACCAATGTGAAGAAAAAGAAAAGATTTGTTTTCATTTTTTTGTGTTTTAGTGCTAAATGTCACTTCTTTTTACAGCAACCGGCTCTTCCATTTGTATAAGGGCAATCGGGTTGTCCTTTCTTCGGACAGTTTTGATACTCGGGACAATCTTTTGTTCCCGCTAATGGGCAATCACTTTTATATGTGAAGCCATACATAGTTCCACCCACGGCTATCGCCACTAAGGTGATAAATAACAATACGTTCTTTTTCATTGTATTGATTTTTTATTGGTTAATAATTTATTGAACGAGCATTTTGTTTTTTGAAATCATTTTATTGTTGCTGTAAAGGGAAGAAAAATAAATTCCTGTTTTTAGATTTTCTGTAAGGATTACCTCTCCTGTAGTATTACTCAATTTGTATTCTGAAATGGTTTTTCCCTGTATATCTGTAATGATAAGGTGCCCGTTTGGACTATCAAGATTGTATTTGATAGTGGTGGATGTTGAAAAGGGATTAGGAAAATTTTGAGATAAAGATAAATTAGAATTTTCTACTGAAGCAATTCCTGTGATTGTGCTGCCAACGATGTGAAATGTTATGCTGTTGCTGCTGACTGCATTATCTAAAAATCCCACCCTTACATTAGCATTGCCTGTGTTGCTGCCTGCATGTATTTCAAATATTGCAGTTGCAGAATCCGAAGGAGGAATGATAAAAGCATTTTGAGTTGTGGAGGAAGAAAAACAGCCATTGGGGTTACACATTGTTACATACCAGCCCATCGGAAGTGAGAAGATAGAATCTATAAATTGATTGCAATTCACACTGAGGCAACAGTCAGTGTTTATAATAGTGCAAGCAAGAGTACAAGTTGAGTTTGTATTGCAAACCACATTCGTGTCGGGAACGGAGCAAGTAAAACTTCCAGCGTTCCAAGTGATTTGGGCGCTTACTGAAATGATGCAAATGAAAAGCATCAGTGCGAGGGTTGTAATTTTAGCATTCATTGTTGTTTGTTTTTAATTTGATTTATTATTAAGGTTTATATTTTTAGCAACATTTTTTTTCTCCGCCATCTTGAATAGGCGGACAAGGAATTGAGCCATACGAACAAAAAACACAGCAGTCATTCTTTAAAGGTTTCAGCAATTCATTACAGCCATCGCACTGATAGAAAAACTGGCAAGCGTCTGTTGGCATCATTTCTTCTTTCTGGTGTCCGCATTTTGGGCAGGTGATTACGGATTTTAAAATTAAGGTGTTTTTCATATTTTATTTTTTTATTTCCGGGATTGTTACTTTATAAGCAGTTGAATTTATTGCTTGTTCTATTTCTTGAACAGTTGTTTTTGTATTGTCAAATTGTATTTGTGCATTAGAATTTTTGTATGATGCTTCCACTTTTATTATTCCATTAAGTTTATTGACTTCGTGTTTTATTATTTCTTCACAACCGCTGCAGGTCATTCCGCTGATAGGAAATTCTACTGATTGAATATTTGCATTATCAGCGATGATTGATTTTTTTTCATTTTTAGACAAAAACATAGTTGAATAATAGGGAAAGGCTATCATCAGAGCAGCAAAAATAGTAGTGATACCGAGAAAAGTTTTTGAATGGAGGAAATTTGGTTTTTCGTGAGTTTCACATCCGCATTTATCACTGGGTTTTGGTTTCAATTTTTGGTACCAAACAAAGCCGATTACTAATAGGGTTGTGGCTATTAAATACGGTCGAGCCGGTTCGAGCCAAGAAAATGTGGAAGCCATTCCGCTGCTACCTGCGATCAATGCTAATATGGGAGTGATACAACATAATGAAGCAGCGAAGGCAGTAAGTATGCCTGCACCTATAAGTCCTTTTGATGCGTTTTGTTCCTTCATACAAGTTCTTTTTGGATGGATTGAGTAATGTGCTTAAAAAAGGTTTTCAGGATTTTTAGATTTTCTTCTCTAAGAGAATAATATATGGTTTGTCCCACCTTATGTGATTCTATAATGTTTCCATCTTTCATTTTTCGCAAGTGCTGGGATATGGCCGGTACAGTCATTCTGAGGATATCTGCTATATCGCAGGGGCAAAGTTTGCCTTCTTCTTCTAGCAAAAATAAAATTTTCAGCCGAACATGGCTCCCTGCCAGAGCAAGAATATTTGAAAGCTGTAAAAACAATTTTTCATTTTGTGCCAGTTTTTTTCTACATTCTCTGATTTGAACAGGATCGGCATACACTCGGATACATATTTCTTTTGTCATTTATTCAAAATGTGTTTTTATTGTTTACAATTTTGGGCATCTCCATATACTTTTAAAATAATGATTTTTACTGATATAAACCCATGAATATCTTGCTTTTAATTTTTTTCATTTTGGGCCAAACCTGGGATTTAGAGATGTTCTTATGAGCTGCAAATATACCCTATATTTCATTATTTAAGCAAATTCTTAAATATTTTTTTATATTCAGCATGTGGTGGGTCTTTGGGGAATCCACAGTACCGGGATTTCGCGGTTTATGGGGAAGGAATATGTGACGAGCGATAGAAATTTTCAGTAGTGTAGTAGTAGGAGAATTTATCTGAGATATAGGCTTCTGAGTCGAGGGGCGCTTGGGGGGTACAGGTCTTGAAAAACTGACAGAAATTAGGGATAGCCATTGTCGAGATTTTTTGAAGTGATTGGCATCAAAAAGCGAATCCGAATCACCCAGTACATGGTGGTGGATATGATGATTTGCCTTCAGGGATATTATTTACTGCCTTAAACCGAATAATTCCAGATGTGAATTTAAAGTATTAGATAGCATTTCAGCTACCCTTCCTCCAGGAAAGCTAAAAATCCTGCTTATAGATTTATCGGAAGATGAGTTCTATAACCGCGAATGTCATGAACCCGATTGCCACTATCTACATCCCATCCACT
>Ga0209398_1000179_pt1 | contig 46544 bp, 25 predicted proteins | sample AshMeaBigSpring_FD_184125 | JGI IMG/M metagenome (GOLD analysis project Ga0209398, IMG submission 184125) | Groundwater microbial communities from Big Spring, Nevada to study Microbial Dark Matter (Phase II) - Ash Meadows Big Spring (SPAdes)... | ecosystem: Environmental > Aquatic > Deep...
CTGCTCTGAGCGATCGAGCCGGCGGCTCGGCGGGAGCCTCGCCCTCCCGGGAAGATGCGACCCTGCTCTGAGCGATCGAGCCGGCGGCTCGGCGGGAGCCTCGCCGTTTATGGATCACCCCCCTTTCGTCCACAGCCGGCGGGCGGTGCGCACGGCTGCGGTGACACAGACCATTGCACGGCGCCGCGAGCGGGCGGCGTCTGCCAGGGTTATTATAGCCCTGGCTGCGGTGGCCGCCCGGTGCCTGGTGCCAGAGGACCCTGACCGGCGGGGGTGGGTTGTGCTAGCTTGACCGCCGTCCGATTTCCGTTCTCGAGGACCTGCCGGGCCTATGATCTTGTTGCTCGACAACTATGACTCGTTCACGTACAACCTCGTCCAGCGGTTGGGCGAGATCGACCCCACGTTTGACCTGCGGGTGTTTCGCAACGACAAGATCACGGTGGCGGAGATCGAGCGGCTGAGGCCGACGCACCTGATCATCTCGCCCGGGCCGTGCACGCCGCAGGAGGCGGGCATCTCGGTCGAGGCCGTCGAGCGGCTGGCCGGTCGGCTGCCGATCCTGGGCGTCTGCCTGGGCCACCAGTCGATCGGCCAGGCGACGGGCGCGCGGATCGTCCGGGCGAAGCGGTTGATGCATGGCAAGACCGACGCAATTCACCACGACGACCGCGGCCTGTTCCAGGGCCTTCCCAACCCGTTCATTGCCACGCGCTATCACAGCCTGGTGATTGAACCGGGTACGTTGTCGGACGAGTTTGAGGTTTCGGCGTGGTGTGCCGGCCCCGACCGGGACCGGGAGATCATGGGGATCCGCCATCGGCGGTACCCGCTCGAGGGCTGGCAGTTTCACCCCGAGAGCTTTCTGACCGAGTGCGGCACGGAGTTGCTCCGCCGCTTCATCGCCCACCGCTGGCCGCCATGATTGAGATCTCGCGGGCCCTCGAGCTGGTAAGGCAGCATGCCGCGCGCCTGCCGGCCTGCCGTGTCCGGCTGGACCAGTCGCTGGGGCTGGTGCTGGCAGAGGCGATTGTGAGCGACGTCGATTCGCCGCCGCATGACAAGGCGATGGTCGACGGGTACGCGGTGATCGCCGCCGACCTGCAGCAGGGCCCGGTGTCTCTCCAGGTCCTTGAGGAGGTCGCCGCCGGTGCGGTCCCGACCCGGCCGCTCATGCCCGGCAGGGCGACGCGGATCATGACTGGGGCCCCGATCCCAGTTGGCGCCGATGCGGTTGTGATGGTCGAGCAGACGGAGCCGGAGGGAGCCGGGGGCGTGCGTGTGACCGGCGAGCCCAGCGGCGTGCGGGCGGGCCAGCACATCCTGCCGCGCGGCACGTCGCTCAGCCGGGGCGAGGTGGTGCTGGGCGCGGGGCGCGTACTGCGGCCGATCGATGTGGGACTGCTGGCCGAAACGGGATGGGCCGAGGTGCCCGTCTACCGGCGTCCGCGGGTCGCGGTGGTGGCGACGGGCAGCGAGTTGGTGCCGGTCGACGCAACGCCGGGCGCTGGCCAGATCCGCAACAGCAATCAGCCGATGCTGGCCGCGCTGGTCGAGCAACACGGAGGCTGCCCGGTGGTGTTGGGGACCGTCCCCGATCGGCGCGAGGCCCTCCGCGCGGCGATCGAGCAGGGATTGCGCGAGGATGTGCTGGTGTTATCCGGCGGCGTATCGGCCGGCGCGCTCGACCTGGTTCCGCAGGTGCTGAGCGAGGCGGGCGTGCAGCAGCTGTTTCACAAGGTGCGGCTCAAGCCGGGCAAACCGGTCTGGTTCGGCGTGGTGCCGGCGGGTGCGGCGGCGGCGTCCGCCGGGGTGCCGCGGCTGGTCTTCGCCCTGCCCGGCAATCCCGTGGGGGCCTTGGTGTCCTTTCACCTGTTCGTCCGCCCGGCACTGGCCTGGCTCGCCGGTCGAGCGGATGCCGTCTGGCGGGCTGAGGCGGGGGTGTTGACCAACGGCTACGTTCAGCGCGGCGACCGTCCCGCGTACGTGCCCGCGGAAGGCGCGGAGCCGGCGGTGGAATCGGGCGGTTCCCGGTGGGGCCCGCAGGGCGCGGGGCAACCGCTGCGGGTGCGTCCCGTGCCGTGGCACGGCTCGGCCGACTTGCGGGCCCTGGCGGCGGCCGATTGCCTGATCTATTTTCCGGCCGGCGACCGCGCGCACCCCGCAGGCGAAGCGGTCGACGTCTATCGTCTGTGAGCAGGAGGCGCGCGGGGGTGTCCGGCATCGTTTCCAATTCCGAACTGGCCGGTGTCGCGCGGACTGCTGCGGGGCGCTCGGTGGCTGGTCGTTTTTTCGCGCTGCTTTGCGAGGGACGCACCGCGACCTTCTGGACAGCGACGGCCGGCGGTGTCTTGTTGTGGCTGGCGTTTCCGCCCGCCGGGCTGTGGCCGCTGGCCTTCGCGGCCCCGGCGTTCTGGCTGCGCCTGGTACGACGCGCGACGCTGGCGGGAAGGGCGCCGTATCGCCAGCTTTACCTCGCGGGCCTGGTCCACTGGCTGCTGCTGATCCAATGGATGCGGTTGCCCCACTGGTCGGCCAGTTTCGGCTGGCTGGCCCTCTCGGCTTACCTGGCCGCCTACCTGCCGGTATTCATCGCCGTGACGCGGGTGGCGGTGCGGCGGCTGGGCGTGCCGTCGATCGTGGCCGCGCCGGTCGTCTGGACAGGGTTGGAGTTGGCGCGTGGACACCTGTTGACCGGCTTCTCGTTGGCCTTGCTGGGCCATAGCCAGGTCGCGTGGATTGCCTTGATCCAGCTGTCGGATCTGGCGGGGGCCTATGGCGTGAGTTTCCTGGTGATGCTGGTGGCCGGGTGCCTGGAGCGGGCCGCGGGCGGGGGGCTGCGGCAGTGGCGCTGGTGGCCGCTGGGCGTCGCCGCCGCCTCGGTCGCCGCCGCGCTCGGTTACGGGTTCCACCGGCTGGACGTTCTGGACGGCCGCGCGTCCGCCGCGCGGGCCCTGCGCGTGGCCTTGATCCAGGGATCGGTCGACACGCAGTTCGATGGCGACGAGAACCGGTTCGCCCAGACGTTTGCCGACTATCGCCAGCTGTCGCTCCAGGCGGTGCGGGACCATCGCGACCTGGACCTGATCATCTGGCCCGAATCGATGTTCACCGGGAGCTGGCCGCTGGTCTCCTACCGCGAACCGATCGAGCTGCCGGCGGAGTCACCGTTTTCGGCGTCGGAGCTGGTGGCGGCTCTGGCCCAGCACGCCGAGGCAGGGCGCAACAAGGCCCGCTGGTCGGCGGACGAACTGGGCACCGCCATGCTGGTGGGCAGCGAGGTGATTCACTACCAGGGGGCGCGTGTCGACCGCTACAACTCCGCGCTGCTGATCAACGGGGCGGGCGAGGTCGACGCGCGCTACGACAAGATGCACCTGGTGATGTTCGGCGAGTATGTGCCGCTGGGCCGCTGGTTTCCCTGGCTGTACGCGCTGACCCCCATGAGCGACGGGCTCACACCCGGCGCCGGGCCGGTCGCCATGCAGGTGGCCGGTTGGCGGCTGTCTCCCAGCATCTGTTTTGAGAATACGATCCCGCACCTGATTCGCCGCCAGGTCAACGAGCTGTCCCGGGCCGGGCAGGAGCCTGACCTGCTGGTAACGGTGACCAACGATGGGTGGTTTTGGGGCTCAAGTCTGCTGGACCTGCACCTGACGTGTGGAGTCTTCCGGGCCGTGGAGAACCGCCGGCCGCTGCTGATTGCCGCGAACACGGGGCTGTCCGCCGCGATCGACGCCACGGGACGTACTGGCGCACGCGGGCCCCGGCGCGCGCCGGCCGTGCTCATGGCGGAGGTCCAGGGCGGAGGGCCCCTGAGCGGCTACCGCCGTTGGGGCGACCTGCCGGCCGCAGTCTGCCTGGGGCTGAGCCTGCTGGTCGGCCTCGCGGGGATGGCGGAAAGGGCGGGCGGGGTCCGTTTCTCAAATACGGTGTGGAGCGAACCCAGAGACGGTAGCTGTACCTCGGGCGGGTAGAGATGAGACGTCTGGCCTTTCCGCCCCCAACGCCCGCGGCGGGGCGATCACGCGGTGGGCCCTGCGGCGCAACGTCTCGCGCGCGGCCGTGCGACGTGAAACCGAGACGCGGTCCCTGACCGAGATAGTAACCGTTCACAGCCCGGTGGAAGTTTTTCCCTGATATTCCAGGGGGTCAGGTCCATGTTTTCGGCCGGCGCGTATCCGCGAGGTCGAGTTGATCGGCCGAAAAATGGACCAGACCCCGGCCCGTTCCTTCCCTGATATTCCAGGGGGTCAGGTCCATGTTTTCGGCCGGCGCGTCTTCGCCGGGTCGGGCGGATTGGCCGAAAAATGGACCAGACCCCGACCCGTGAACGCTTACCCGAGATAAGGTACCTGGCGCCTGGTTCGCGCGGGCCGGCTCGAACCTTTTTTCCCCGGATCACGCAAGGCTACTCGTCGTGGCCCTGGGCCAAGGTTTTCTTGCCGCCCCGTTCGTCCCAGAGATCCAACTGCAGCTGCAGATCATCCAGTGACAGCGGCAGGGGGGGCAGGAAGGCGTCCAGCTCGGACTGTTCATCGAACTCGCCGCTTGGGCCGCGGACCCGTTGGACCTCCTCATCCAGGGCCGCCAGCCAGCCGGGGATGTCCAGTCCGGCGCCGGTCGGCTCGCGCATCAGGAGGGCTGCTTCTTCCTCCAGGATGTCGAACGCGTGTTTTCCGGCCGGCTGGTGGGCCTGCCGCACGGCCGGTTCGATGAGGGCCCGCATGCGGTCGATGACCATCGGCCGCAGGAAGCGTTCGCCCAGCCGGTCCTCGACGGTAGGCATCCGCATGGCATACTTCTTCTGCAGGGCCTGCAGGCGCTTCAGGTACCGATCGGCCTCTTCGGAGATCCGTTCCGAGAGGGACCGTCGCCACAGCTGAGCCGCCTCGTTGCGGCCTTTGCGCACCAGGATTTCGTGCGAGAGGACCACCGGCTTCAGGTTCCACACGACGCGTTCGTAGGCGCAGCAGAGACGGAGAAAGTCCAGCAGCGTGTAGAGCAACTCGCCGCGATCGGACTGCGTGGTCGTGCTGTTGTAGTCGCGGTACTCGCCGTAATGTTCGACGATCGCCTCCAGCACGAGCGTCAGCATCTGCACGGCTTCGTCCCGCGGCACGCGGGAATCGAGGTCCTCCAGCAGGTTCCAGGGCTCCTGGTCGGCGCCGTGGTCCTCCAGCTGGCGCAGCCAGGTGTCGACACCCTGATGGAGGATCGCCCGCACATTGCCCAGGCTGAGGAACGTCTGCGTGAAGACCGGTCCCCCGTAGGTCTCGATGAAGCGGACCAGCTGCTGCCAGTCCTTGGTGCCGTTTACCTTCTCCAGGACCGACAAGCGCAACGTGCGGCTGTGGGATAGCCAGCTGACGAGCAGGGCCTCGGTCAACTGTTCGAGCGCGGCCACCAGGCGGACGTCCAGTTCGTCGTGCCGGTCGCGTACCGCTGGCCGGTCGGCGGCGGATGCCTCCAGCTCGGTGGCTCGCACCAGGCATTCCACGACCGCGCGATAACCGGTCTCGAAGAGGCCGTCGAACTCGGTCACCGCGCCAGGGCCCACCGAAACCTCGCGCTCCATTTCCCGGCTGCATTCGATCAGGTCGCAGGTCTGGGTCAAGCGGCCCAGGCGCGGCAGCCAGGCCAGCAGGTTCTGGATCATCCGCTGGCGGACACGCACGCGGACGATATCGCGGGGCCGGCCGCCCTTGGCCAGCGGGACATAGAGGATCGGGTGGTGTCGCAGGGCGGCCATGAATTCCGGCCAGACGCGGTGGATGTCGTCCGTGTCGCCGCGGAGCGCGGCGCGGAACAGCTCGATCGCCTGTCGGTCGTCCTCGTCCAGTTGTGCTGCCTCGGGGTCGTCCCCCGTGTCCTCCGCGGGAGGCCTCCAGCAGGCCGCCGCCGCGCGGAGGAAGCGTTCCGCCTCGGCCGTTCGCACGCTCGTGGAGATGATCTGTTCCAGCAGCGACTCCTTGACCAGCCGCTGGCGGTCGTAGCGCAGCATCGACAGGGTATCGCCGAACGGCCGCGGCAGGCGGAAGCGTCCCACGGCGTCGAGCAGCAGGAGCAGCTTCTGCCGATTGTCGGACGCGGTCCGGGCCCAGTGCCGCAGGGTATCGACGGGGCTGGCCGGGGCGTCGGCAGGCTGCCCGGCGGCGGACGGTCGGGGGGCCCCGAGGGCGGCCAGGCGCCACAGGCGGGCCAGGGCATCGATAAAGGCCAGCCGTTCCACGATCCGCTCGGCCTCGGTCTCCAGCTCCTCCTCGGACCCGTCGGTCGGTTCGTACATCTGGCCCTCCACGCCGTCGTCCGTGCTGTCGCGGTACACGACGTCCTCGTAGGCCGCGCTGTAGAGGTTGCTGAGTTCGGCCTCGTCGGGCTCCTCCGCCGTCGAAGCGGCACTCGGGCGGGACTCCGTCCCGGCGCTGAGCGAGGGCGGTGGTTGATCGACGCGGCCAGGGGTGGCCAATCCGAAGTCCGGCACGTACCAGTACTGTTCGGCGTTGGCCTCGAGGTAATCGAGCGACTTGCGGATCAGCTGCCACCGGGCTGAGACGTCGTCGGCACGGGCCGGACGCCCGCGGACTGGGCCGTCATCCTCCAGTCCCAGCACGCGCCGCATCCAGGTGGCCGCCAGGCGGTGGAAGGAGATCTCGCCGTGCTCCAGCGGCATGCGCGACGCATGGCTCAGCCAGTGCACGAGGATGGCCATGGCGGCCACGAAATCGCCGCGTTCGAGGAGGGCCTCCACCACCATCGCGTAGGCCTTGGGGGAATGGAACATCTCCGCGTGGGGGGCCCAGAAGGCGAGGTCGCCGGCCGCGGCCCCGCCGCGGTGCCAGAGGTTCAGCGCCTCCGAGACGTTGCGCGCCGCCTCGAACGCGGCCTGGCCGGAGGGGGCGTGCACCGCGCTGACCTCGTGCGCGGCGAATTGGTGCCACCAGCGGGTGACCTGGACGAACTTCTCGCTGACCCGCTGGCAGAGCTGCTGGTCGTTGGCCGCCGCCGCCTCGCTCCAGATCCGTCCGTACAGGGAGAAGATCTGGTCGATCAATGCCACCAGTTCATCCACGCGGTGATCGTGCACGCTGTTTTCCAGAGCGGGGAAGAGGCTGAAGTTCGCGTCAAAGCCCAGGATGTTCCAGGGGTCGACGAACGCCCCGCATTCGATGCCCCGCCGCAGCACCTCCAGGATCGAGTCGAGCGTGCCCTCCGCCTCGTCCAGTCGTCCGACGTCCATCGCCTGGTGGGCGGCCGCGATGCTGCAGTCGATCTGGCAGGACATCCGGGCCGAGGCGACCGGCACCTCGCGAATCTGCCGCTGGGCCGCCTCGGGATAGCCCATGCGGGCGAAAATCCTGGCCAGCTGTACCCGTTCGACCTGCGTGGCGCGAAGTCGCGTCAGCTGAGCATTGAGATGCTGTCGCGCCCCGCCAAACGGCTGCCGGCGCAGAACCGTCTCCCGTTGCAGCCGCCGGCCGTGATTGCCCGCGATCCGCTGCAGCAACTGCTCGTAGAAGGCGTCACGGTACGCGGCGATGCCCGGCAGCAGCGTCCCCAGGCTGGTGTTGGAATCGTGGGTGTCGGGGCCGCGGCCGCTGATCCCGGAGGCCATCAGGATCGTCCCTGCCAGCACGGCGGACGCCTCCAGCAGCAGCTGTCCGCGGGAGAGCTTGCCCGGGTGCTCCACCCGGTGCAGCAGCGAATCGAGCGTCACCTGCTGGACCACGAACCGCCGGTAACGGCCCTGCTGATCCAGCTGGTGCGGGTCCCACTGACCGAAGTGATAGTTGGGCCGCTTGTTCGCCGGGTGATCGAAATCGAAGGCCCGCGGGTCGAGCGCCAATTCGTCCAGGAGGGTGGGATCGAAGTACGCCTGCCGCAGCAGCTCGGCGTCGGTCTCCCGGAGGATGTTCAGGGCCTGCTGGACGACGTCGTGGTAACGGCCCACGGCCACGCCAGCCCCAACAATGTACAGGGGGATCGGACGCACCCACTCGTGGGCGTACGGTTCGATCTTCTGCGATTGCAGCGTGGCCACCGGACGGTGCCCGATATAGTCGTTCAGCCGCTGGATCACCCGTTGCGTTAGCCCCGCGGCATCCGCCCGGTCCGGTCCCTGCTGGAGGATCGCCTCGCACGTTCGCCCCACCAGGAAGGGTCCGAACAGGATTTCCTCATCCTGGTGGAAGAGCAGGTCGCGGTGGAATTCCCGGTATCCCGGCAGCACGTGGTCGATCAGCAGGTCGACCACGGTTCCGGCCTGCGCGGAATCGGCAAAGGCCGGCACCTGCTGGCGGAGTTCGGCGAGCTTTTCCCGGAGCAGCTCCCCCACCCGCCGCCAGGCCGCGGGGCCCCCGCTGGCGTTGCAAGCGTCCCCCCCGCGGTGCGACCGCCGGGGGCCGGAGCCGGACGGACCCAGCTGGCCCCAGATGGTGTTCAGGTTGGCCAGAAACTGCACGTCGGGTGCGCCGGAAGAGAAGTTCAGGTACCCGAGCACCTGCTGGAGGACAATCTGGCCTTCTGGTCCAAGGTCTGGCAGTGCCATCCACGTCTCCGATATCCCGCGCCGGAAGCCCGCCTGGCCGAACCACGGGGGCAAATCCAGGATCGGCGGCGCATCGCCACGGGTCCCCGCCCATAGGCAACATCGTAGGTCGCGCGGGGAAACTGGTCCATGGGGTGCGATCGGTCGCCTGCGGGCACCGGTCCGCGGGGCAAGGTCAGGCGCCAAGCGAGCCCTCGCGGGCACGGCCGCCGGACGCCAACGAAGGGCGTGCCTGGCGGTGCCGTTTCGACTATCATGAAAGGGTCTCCCATCCCCGTGCGCCGGTACCTCGCGGCGCCGTTTCCGTCGAGCGGGCAGATGGCGGATCGTCACTCAACCCGGTGGGAAGGGCCCAACATGCGCACGTTTCGGATGGCAGCCGGCCTATGTCTGGGGATGATCGTGCAGGTTCCTGTGGCAGGGCAGGGGGGGATCGGCAGCCCCCTGATTCCGCTTGAGGTCAGTCGTCCGGTGGGACTGGAACGGGCCTGGCATGCCCAGCTGGCGATCGATGCCGCCCGGGCACGCGTCGAGCAGGTCACGATCCATGTCAACCAGACCGAGACCCTGACCGTTTACGACGTCACGGACGGCGACAAGACCGTCAGTTTCACGGAGCACCACACGGACCGTTTTGGGGTGCCGCTTGGTCCGGCGGGTGCCGCCCGCGAGGCGGAGCGGCGCATGCTGGTGCTTCGCGCGCAGGGGGGGCAGCCCAAGCTGGCCACCCGGAATATCCCCCGCGTGACCCTCTACGTCGTGACGTCGCTCGGGATTGTCCACGCGCTGGACGGAGAGACAGGCGCCACCCGCTGGGTGGTGAGGATCGGCCATGCGAACTACCCCACGCTCGCTCCGGGGGCCAGCGACGGACGACTGGCGATCGTCAACGGTTCCACGCTGTATGTGCTCGACCCGGCGTCTGGCCGGACGCTTTGGGAGCGGAAATTGGGCGGGGGACCGGGTGCCGGACCGGCGCTCAGTGACGAATACGTGTTCGTGCCGCTGCTGTCCGGCGAGCTGGAGGCGTATGGGTTGAAGAATCCCGTGGAACGCCCCTGGATCTACAAGTCGGCGGGGCGGGCCCTGGTCCAACCGACCGTCACCCCCTCGTCCGTCAGCTGGCCCACCGACCGCGGCCTGATGTACGTGGCCAATGCCAACCATGTTGGAATCCGGTTTCGACTGGAGACCCGTGAGACGATCGATTCGGCCTCCTCGTATCTCGGCCCCTACTACCTGCTGGTGGCCTCCGTCGACGGATACGCCTATTGCGTCCAGGAGGTCAGCAGCGATCTGTTGTGGCGCTACTCGGCCGGATCGCCGATCCGGCAGGCGCCGATTCCGATCGGGGATGCGGTCCACGTGATTACCGACCGGGACGGGATGTGCTGTGTCTCGCTGGACAAGGGTGAGGAGCGGTGGTGGGCGCCGAGCGTCACCGGCTTTCTGGCCGCCAGTCGCGACCGCATCTACGTCAGCGACCGGACGGGGCAGATCACCGTGCTGGACGCCCGAAGCGGAGGTCGGATTGCCTCCATGCCCGGACAATATGTCGACCTGCGGGTGCCGAACCTGTTGACGGACCGCGTGTACGTCGGCTCGCGAACCGGCACGATTCAGTGCCTGCGGGAGATCGGTGCGGTCTGGCCCACGATCCATCTGTACGACTCGGTCGAGGCCAAGAAGAAGCCGGAAATCGTGCAGAAGGTGGAACCGGAAGGACCGCCGCCGCTTCCGCCCGGCCGTCCGCCGGGGGGCGACGACCCGTTTGGCGGCGCCGGCGCGGACAACCCATTTGCGGCGGGCGCACCGCCGCAGCCCGATAAGGCCCCGGATCAGGACGATCCTCTCGCCGGACCGCCAGCCGTGCCTCCGGCCGGCCCGGATGCCGCCCCGCCCCCGCCCGGCGGTGGTCCCCCGGTGACTCCCCCGGCCGGTGCCGACAATCCGTTCGGTGCGCCGGACGATGACCCCTTCAAGTAGTCGTCGGTTGAGCGGGAGCGGAGCCGGCCGTTGAGCAGGAGAACCGATGCGTCCCGGCCGCGCTTCGCCCCGTGATACCAGGGGCTCAGGTCGATCTCCTCGGCCAGCATGTCTCCGCCGGGTGGCATTTTTCGGCCGGAATACGACTCGGCGTCGTGGGACGCTGCCGCCGAAAAATGTGCCTGACCCCCTGGGGTGCGGCAGATCTGGCGGCCACCTCGTGAACGGTTACCCGGCCAGGCTCTCACATTGACGTGGTTCGAGCGATGAATTCACCGCCCATTCGTCGAGCCTTGATCAGCGTCAGCGACAAGCTGGGGCTGGCCGATTTTGCCCGCGGGCTGGCGGCGGCGGGTGTGCAGCTCTACAGCACGGGGGGCACCCGGAGGCATCTGCAGGCGGAGGGGCTCTCCGTCCGCGACCTGACGGCTTACACCGGTTTTCCCGAGTTGCTCGACGGGCGTCTGAAGACCCTGCACCCCAAGGTCTTCGGCGGAATCCTCGCCCGGCACGACCGCCGCGACGACCTGTTGACCCTGGGCGATCACGACATCCTGACGTTTGAGCTGGTGGTGGTGAACCTCTACCCTTTCGCGGCGACAGTCGCCCGGCCGGGGGTCACCCTCGAGGAGGCGATCGAACAGATCGATATCGGCGGGCCCAGCCTGATCCGGGCTGCGGCCAAGAATCATGCCTTCATCACCGTCGCCACCCATTCCGGCCAGTACGCCGAGATCCTGGCCGCCGTGCAGGCCGCGCGGGCGACGCAGCCGGAGCTTCGTCGGCGGCTGGCGAACGAGGCGTTCGCCCTGACGGCCAGCTACGACCAGATGATTCTTGAATACCTCGATCGTCACGCCGGCGCCGAGCCGCTGCCGCGGTCGCTGCACCTCCAGTGGCAGCGCAAGGCGGTACTCCGCTACGGCGAGAATCCGCACCAGGCGGCCGCGCTCTACGCCCAGCCCGGAGCGCAGGGGGCCAACCTGGTCTCGGCGCGGCAGCTGCACGGCAAGGAGCTGTCGTACAACAACCTGCTGGACCTGGACAGCGCCCTGGCCCTGGTCCGGAGTCTGCCCGGGGCCGGCGCGGTCGTGATCAAGCACAACAATCCCTGCGGTGCGGCGTCGGCGGCCTCCCTGGCCGATGCGGCGCGGCAGGCGCTGGCGGGCGATCCGCAGAGTGCGTTCGGCGGGGTGTTGGGATTCAATGGCCCGGTCGACGCAGCGACCGCCGAGGTGCTGGCCGCGCCGGAGCAGTTTATTGAGGCGATCGTCGCGCCGCGTTTCGAGGCGGCGGCCGTCGAGCTGCTCACGACGCGCCCCAGGTGGCGGGCCAGCGTGCGGCTGCTGGAAGTCGGTCCGCTCGACGCCCCCTCGGCCGCGCGGCACCTGCGGCCCATCGACGGCGGCCTGCTCGCGCAGGACGCCGATACCCTGCCCGACCCGGAGGACGCCTGGCAGGTGGTGACTCAGGCCGCGCCCCGCGACGAGCAGCTTGCAGAGCTGCGTTTCGCCTGGGCCGTCGTGCGGCACATCAAGTCCAATGCGATCGCCGTTACGCGGCAGCTCACGCTGTGTGGCGCCGGGGCGGGCCAGATGAGCCGCGTGGACGCCGTCGAGATCGCGCTGGCCAAGGCCGGAACGCGGGCCCGCGGTGCCGCGCTGGCCTCGGATGCCTTCTTCCCGTTCCGCGACTCGATTGACAAGGCGGCAGCCGCGGGGATCGCCGCCGTCATCCAGCCGGGTGGATCCCGGCGAGATGACGAGGTGATCGAGGCCTGCAACCAGCATGGCCTGGCGATGATCTTCACCGGGCGACGGCATTTCAAACACTAGGCGGCCTTGCGTGATCCGCGGAAAGAGCGGGCGAGCCGGTACGCGCGAACCCGAGTTGCAGGTTCTTGGGAGGGCGAGGCATTTTGTGGGCGGGCGAGGCATTTTGTGGGCGGGCGAGGCATTTTGTGGGAGGGCGAGGCATTTTGTGGGAGGGCGAGGCTCCTGCCGAGCCAGCGCGTGCGGCGGGTTCTCGGCTCGGCGGGAGCCTCGCCCTCCCGGAATCACGAAATCCGTTGGAGCCGCCGCTGAAGTGTGAGCGTTTTTTTCCCTGAGATTCCCGTGGCGAGCGCCTTGCGGCTCAGCATGGACAGCGGCAGGGTAGGTGGCCGGGGGCCAGCGCCGATAGCGCTTGCGGGCGGCGGTTCGCGAATTCCGCTTGCATGGCAGGGCGGGACGTGACGACCATCCTCGACCAGATCGTAGCCGCCAAGCGCACCGAGATCGCGCGGGCCCAGGCCGCGCGGCCCGCGGCCGAACTCCGCGCGCGACTGGACGCCGCCCCGCCGGTGCGCGACTTTCGGGCCCCGCTGGCGGCCCCCGGACCGATCAAACTGATCGCGGAGGTGAAGAAGGCCAGCCCCTCGCGGGGCGTGATCCGCGCCGATTTCGACCCGCTCGAGATTGCGCTTACCTACCAGGCCCACGGCGCCACCTGCCTGAGCGTCTTGACCGACCGGCCGTACTTCCAGGGCACGCTCGAATCGTTGCCGTTGATCCGCCAGCATCTGCAGCTGCCGCTGCTGCGCAAGGATTTCATCCTCGATCGCTACCAGCTGCTGGAGGCCCGGGTGGCCGGGGCCGACGCCGTGCTGCTGATCGCCGAGTGCCTGGACGATTGCCAGCTGCGCGGGCTGCACCAGGCGACGCTCGAGCTGGGTATGACGCCGCTGGTCGAGTTCTACCAGCCCGAGAACCTGCCGCGGGTGCTGGAGGCGGGAGCCACCTTGATCGGCGTCAACAACCGCGATCTCCGCACGTTCGCCACCGACCTGGAGCACACGCTGAAGATGCGCGCGCAAATCCCCGCGCACTGCGTGGTGGTCGGGGAGAGCGGAATTCACAGCTATGCCGACCTGCGGCGGCTTGAGCAGGCTGGGGTCGCGGCGGTGCTGGTGGGCGAACACCTGATGGCCAGCCCCGACGTGGGCGCTGCCGTCCGCCGCCTGCTGGGGCGAGACTGACCACCGCCAGGCGCGGCGGCGACCCCGTACAATCGTGCCGGCGCTCGACACCCGGTCCGTGATGGAGCCACGCGTGCCATGTCCCAACCCGTCCGCCTGCTGATGACGCTCAACAGCCTGCTGCGCACGCTGCTGGCCTTGACGGTCGTGGGCCTGCTGAGCGCCGGCTCCTGGATCGGCTACCGCGCCTACCATGCCGATGACCTGGCCCTGGAGGCCAAGGAGCGAGCCCTGGCGGATGCCCAGCGCCAACTCGCCGAACAGGAGCGGCGGTTGGCCGAGCAGGCGCGCACGCTCCAGCAGCAGCAGGCGCAGATCGGCCAGCTGCGGGACGACGTCGCCGCCAAGGAGCTGCGGATCGCGCGGCTGGACACGGCCCTGCACCTGCTGAAGGTCGACCACCGGCTGGCGGAACTGACGGTGGTCGAGCAGGGCGTTGATCCCGAGACGCGGGAGCCGTACTCCTCGATCCGCTTCGTCGAGCTGGACGACCGCGGCCAGCCGATCGACGCGCCGCGCACGTTCCGCTTGCGGGGCAACGTCGTCTACATCGACTACTGGGTGGTGAAGTTCGAGGACAAGTACGTCGAGCAATCCGACCTGGACCGGGCCACTTCGCTCTGCCTGTTCCGCCGCATCTTCGGGGAGTACCAGGAGCCGAACGACGGATATGTGCTGGACCGGGTCGGCTCGCGGCCTCCCGCCTATGCCCGCGGACGGCAGATGTCGCAGTTCGAGCAGCGGATCTGGTCGGACTTCTGGGAGATCGCCAACGATCCGGAACAGGCCCGCGCGAAGGGCATCCGCGCGGCCCACGGCGAAGCGGTCTCCACCCAGCTGCGGGCCGGCCGCAAGTACCGGCTGTTGCTGCGGGCCTCCGGCGGATTGTCGATCACGCCCGCGACGGACGACGTCCCCCCGCCACCCGGCGGCGACGCGTCGTGAGGCCCCGCGGCGCCTGGATCAACCGGCTGATCCGCCGCCCCGTGGCGCTCAGCGGCAACGATTCCAGTGCGTGGGGCGCCACCCAGCGCCACCGGCCGGCCGGCCGGGTCCGTCCCGAGACGTGCTCGGCCGCCTGGCAGTCCAGCGTGATCCGGAACCGCGTCACCCCGTGGCGGATCGTGGTCAGCTTGTGCGTGGGACGGATCGTTACGCCGGTCTGTCGCCGTACCTCGGCGATGAGTTCCTCGTGCCGCGATGGCCCGCGCCGCGCGGCGTGGGCAAACCGGGGAAAATCCCAGAGCCCCGCCCAGCGCTCGCCCGGACCGCGGCGTCCCACCAGCACCTGCTTGCGGCGGAAGACGACGACCGCCGCTTCGTGCACCGACTCGTACACCGGTCGGCGCGGGGGCGTCGGAATCGTGTCCACCAGCCCCAGGGCGCGGGCCTGGCACAACACCGCCAGGGGACACGCCGCGCAGTCCGGCCCGCGCGGCCGGCAGACCTGGCTGCCCAGCTCCATCAGCGCCTGATTGAAGGTCCCGACCTGACTGTGCGGCAGCAGCTGTCGAGCAGCGGACCAGAGCAACCGCTGGCTCTCGCTGCGCGCCGGATCGGCGCGGTGCGCGAGCAGCCGGCAGAGCAGGCGGAGCGAGTTGGCCTCGAGGATCGGCTCCCGCTGGTCAAAGGCAATCGACAGGATCGCCCCGGCCGTGTAGCGCCCGATCCCGGGCAAGGCTTGCAGGTCGCGAGGGTCGCGGGGAAACGATCCGCCGTAGCGCCGGACGAGCTCGCCGGCGGCCTGGTGCAGCTGCCGCGCGCGGCGGTAGTACCCCAGCCCCTCCCACAGGCGCAGCACCTGCTGCTCGTCGGCCGCCGCCAGGCTGGCCACGTCCGGCCAGGCAGCGAGGAATCGCTCGAAGTAGGGCACGACCGTGGCGACCTGCGTCTGTTGGAGCATCACCTCGCTGACCCAGATCCGGTACGGATCGCGGCTTGCGCGCCACGGCAGCCCGCGGGCGGCCCGCGCGTACCAGGCCAGCAGGGCCCGACGGAACCGGCGCCGCCAGGCGGCATCGCTCACCACGACGCCCTCGCGACGAACCATGGCACGCCTCCTGGAAAAAGGTGTCAGGAACCGTTTCTCGCTTGGTTACGGTTTCTCGGTTGGATATACGCCATGCAAGCGAGAAACGGTTCCTGACACCTTTTTCTGACTGACACCTTTTTCTGACCCGCCATGCCAGCGAGAAACGGTGCCTGACACCTTTTTCTGACCGGTCAGACGCGCACCAGTTCGGGCCACAGGCTGTCGCTGACCATCAGCCCCTCCCGGGTCAGCTGCAGCCGCGGACCGTTCCAGCACAGCAGTCGCTGGCGCACCAGCCGCTCGATCGCCGCGCCCTCCAGCGTCTCCAGGGCGTAGCCGGTTGACGCTTGGAACTGCCGCGCGTCGACGCCCACGCTGCGGCGCAAGCCCAGCACCAACCGTTCGCGGGCTCGATCCTCGGGCGCGAGCCGTTCGCGCTGCTCGACCGGGTCCTCGCCCGCGAGCACGCGGCGGATGTAGGTGGTGGTGCTGCGGTGATTGGTCTCCCGCCAGCCGTCCACGTGCCGCGAGGCGCCGGGCCCGGCCGCGTAGTAGCTGCCGCCCGACCAGTAGACCTCGTTATGCCGGCAGCGATGGCCGGGTCGCGCGAAATTGGAAACCTCGTAATGTTCCCAACCGTTGGCGGGCAGGGTGTCGAGCGCCAGCTCGTACATCCGCCGTTCCAATTCCTCGTCCGCGGGCTGCAGCAGGCCGCGGGCCCGCCGCCCGAAGAATGCGGTCCCTTTTTCCCAGGTCAAGCCATAGGTCGACAGGTGGTCCGGCTGCCATCGGCAGGCGGTCTCCAGATCCGTCCGCCAGGCCTCGAGCGTCTGGCCGGGTGCGGCGAAGATCAGGTCCAGCGACACGCTCGTCATCCGCGGGCGGGCCAGCTGCACGGCCCGCTCGATCTGGTCCGCACGATGATCCCGCTCGAGCACGGCGAGCGTCTCGGCGTCGAACGACTGCGCGCCCAGGCTGAGCCGGTTGACGCCTTCACGGGCGAGCAGGTCGACGAGGGCGGTGTCGACGTTCGACGGATTGGCCTCCACCGAGAATTCCGCGCCCTCCTCCGGCGGAAACCAGCGGCGGATCAACTCCAGCAGCTTCCGCAGCGCGGCGGCCGGCAGCTGCGTCGGCGTGCCCCCGCCCACAAACAGCGTCGCGACCGGACGGGGCTCCGCCAGGGAACTCAGCTCCCGCGCGAGGGCCGCCAGGTATGCGTCCACCAGGTCATCCCGTCCCGCGACGACCGTGAAGTTGCAGTAGCCGCAGCGGCGTGCGCAGAACGGCACGTGGACATAGGCGGCGCGCGGTGGGGGCAGGTCGCTCATGGCGAAAACGGTGTCAGGACCAGAAAAAGGTGTCAGGAACCGTTTCTCGATTGGTTACGATTTCTCGGTTGGACGTACGCAATGCAATCGAGAAACGGTTCCTGACACCTTTTTCAGGCTCGAGAACCGGTTCCTGACACCCTTTTCAGGCTGACGGCTTTTGTAACCGTTCACAGCCCGGTGGAAGGTTTCCCCCGATTCCAGGGGGTCAGGTCCATGTTTTCGGCCAGCGCGTATCCGCGACGTCGAGTTGATCGGCCGAAAAATGGACCAGACCCCGACCCGTGAACGGTTACCACCTTTTTCTGGTTTGACACCTGTTTCTGGTTCTCGGCTCGGCGGGAGCCTCGCCCTCCCGGAATCACGAACCCCAATTTACCAGACACCGTTTTCGCCCACCGCTACAGCCAGAGGTGCAGGCGGCCGTCCAGCATGTCGGGCACGGCCTTCTCGACGTAATGCGTGATCTGCCGCGCGTGGTAGCGCGTGCTGAAGTGGCTGGCAATGATCAACTGGTTGCGGAATCGGTCGCGACGCGCCAGGATATCGTCCAGGTGGATGTGGCCCAGCTTGTGAATCTTCTCCGAGCGGTGGCGAGGAGCCACGAACGTGATCTCCAGGATCAGGATCTCCGCCTCGTACATCGCCGGGTTATGGTCCAGGCCGGCGGGCGTGCTGTCGCCCAGGTAGGCGACCCGCGGCACGCGCAGCTCCTGACTGACGTCGGTTCCGGCCAACCGCAGATCGCGAATCTGGTCGCCCGCCAGGTCCCGGTACTCGGGCTTCAGCTTCCGCCGCCGCTGCCAGACGACGTAGCCCAAGGATGGCAAGGTGTGCTGCGTGGCGCACGCCGTGACCAGCAGCTCGCGGGACAGCTCGATCTCTTCCCCGGCCTGCACCGGCACCAGTTGGCAGGGCATCCGGCCGCGGTCCAACCGGGTACAGGCCTGCAGCAGGCGGCGCACCGCCTCGACGGCGTACTCAGGCAGATAGATCGTGGGCGGTTCCATCTTCATCATCCGCCGCCGCGCAACGTACAACGGCAGGGCGGCGATGTGATCCAGGTGGGTGTGGGAAACGAACCAGGTGGCGGTCCCCATGAAGTCCCACGGTTGCGCCCCCAGGTCGAACCCCAGCTTCAACTCCGCGATCCGCCAGTAGGTCTGCACCACCGCCCGCGAGTAGCCCTCGATGGTCAGCCCGTTGTGGACCAGCGTCTTGACGGGCGCGTTCTCGACCATGGTGCGGACCGGCGCAGGGTTCAAGGAAGCTCGGCTGCGACCAGTCTAGCGGCGTCCCCAGGGGGTCGAAAGGGGCGCGCGATGGGCCGGAAACGCGCACGCCCGGGGGACGGAACCGATGAGCCCGAATGCGCGGACTTGCGTCATCCGGGACGAGCCGACCGACAAACCGTCCCAACGTGTAAGTCCCGTCCGGCGTGCAATGTTCGCCAGGGGGATGTTCACGATCTGAGGAGGGCGAAACATGGGAGGGCGAGGCTCCTGCCGAGCCGGCGCGTCGAGCGGGTTCTCGGCTCGGCCGGAGCCTCGCCGCTCCCGGCGCATCGTGGCGGCTCGGCGAGATTCCTGCCCTCCCGGAATCACGAAGCCCTATTCAGCGGCTTGGCCTTCCAGTTCGTCGCGATAGGCCTTCATCGCAGCGGCCTCGTTGGTCAGCTTGAATTCCGGTCCCGGGGCGAAATACTGGACGTCGTCCGTCAGGTAGTAGGGACTGGGCAGCGTCTGGCCTCCGATGTCCACCTGGCAGCCGGTCGCCAGGAGACTGGCCAGCAGCAGTCCTGCCAGGCAGGCCAGGCGTCGAACCGATGGCTTGCAATCCCCTTGTGGCATCGAATGTCCCTCCCCCGTGGTGTGTCGGCTGGACCGTTACGACCATCATCGGCCGCGCAGGCGGCAAACTTTGACCAATCCAGAGCCTGCCACCCGAGGAGTAACCGTTCACGGGTCGGGGTCTGGTCCATTTTTCGGCCGACAAACTCGACCTCGCAGATACGCGCTAGCCGAAAACATGGACCTGACCCCCTGGAATCAGGCAAAATCCTCCACCGGGCTGCGCACGGTTACCCAGAGGATGGCATGCCCGTCGACGTCGGCGGGCGAATTGGCCGGATTCCGGTGACTGCTTCGCCACCATCCATGTTGCAAGCGGGAATTGGCTGGCGAGTCTGGGGGTTCTGTGCGGGGTGGCGGGTCGTGTGCGGCAACCCGCCGCGGGCTATGATGATGGCATTCTGACCGTTGTCCGCAAGAATATAGATGTCCATCGCGGGGGCTTCCGGGGCGCGGGTGGGACGCGTCCGTCGCTGTGTCTTGCGGATCGTAGGTGCCGGTTTTCGGCTCGTGGAATTGCGGGAAGCCATGGTCTGGCGACGACTCACGATCTCCCTGCCCGTTCGGGACAAAGTCGAACGGCGGCGGCCGCCGCGGGGCGAGGTGCGGCCGGCGGGGCCTCGGGCCGTGCTGGGGGCATGTCTGGCGGCCGCGCTGTCAACGTGTTTGGGACATTCCGCCGCGGCCCAGGCACCGCTGCCGCGGGAGGGCCGGGCGGTGCCCCGTGACGCGTATTTCACGGCCCTCGCGCCGTTTTACGCCGGCCAGTACAAGACCGCGCTGCGGGCTTTTGGCGACGCCGCGAGCGGCGGGGTGCGCAGCACCGAGGGGCGGTGGGTCGATTCGATCTGCTATCACACGATGATCGCCGAGTGCTACTACCACATGGGCGACCTGGCGTCGGCCCTGGAACAGCACGAGGCGGCGTTGAAGCTGTTCCTGGCCCACCGCGACTGGATGTTGAACGTCGAGTTTCCGCTGGCGATCGGTCCCTCGGCCAGCACCGTCCGCGGCCAGGTCAATTGGGGTGCCAGCGCCCGCCGCTCGCAGCTGGGTCAGCTGCCCGACACGATGCTCAGCCGCCAGGGGCGGGTGAACAACGATCAGGTCCTGCGCGGCGGCGGGGTGATTGTGGCCCCGCAGCTGTTTCCGCTGCGGGTCACCGAGGTCGTCCGCTGCATCGCGCTTTCGCTGTACCGCCGCAACGAGTTGCTGGGACCGGCCTGCGCGCATGATCCGCTGACGGCCCAGCTGGTGACGACGCTGTCCGGGTTTCCCGCCCCCCCGAATCACTGGTCGCAGCGGTGGATCGATGCCCAGCTGGGGCTGGCCTACGCGGGTGCCGGCAAGACGGCGGAGGCGATCCAGCACCTGCAGCGCTCGCTGCTGATCGGGGAGGAGTTCGATCACCCGCTGACGGGGATTGCCCTGTTGGAACTGGGGCGGCTGGCCCTGGCGCAGGGCCAGCTGGACGCGGCGTCGTCGTTCTTCCTCGAGGCCTCGCTGGCGGCGGCTCAGTTCCTGCAGGCGGACGTCGTGGAGGAGTCGTTCCGGTACGGTCTGATCTCGCATCTGGTTGCGCAGCGGGCCGGAGCGTTTGCCCCGTTGGCGCTGGCCGGCAGCTGGGCCCACGGGCGGCGGCTGGAGCGGCTGCAGGCCGCCACGCTCCTGCTGGCCTCGGAAAGTGCCGCCGTGCTGGGGCAGAGGGCCGAGGCCGGATCGCTGCTGGAGCAGGCCGACCGGATCATCCGGCGGCGCGACATGAGCGGTGGCGACATCGGTGCGCGGCTGCAGATCCAGGCGGCGCTGGTCCATTTCCAAGCCGGAAACCGGACCGCCGGTGAGGCGGCCGTGGCCAAGGCGATCGCCTACATGCGCGGCGGCTCCCTGCGGCTGTTCCAGATCGCGATGGTCGACAACCTGCTCACCCAGGGCGTGATTCAGCCCCGCGTCGCCAACCTGCTGTTTGCGGATGTGCTTCGCGAGCCGACCGCCCACGATTGGACCACCGACCCGCTGGAGGCGCTGGCCGTCGAACTCACGCCGCACCCGTTGCCGCTGGAGCATTGGTTCGAGGCGGCGCTCGAACGGAAGGAGTTTGACAACGCCCTGGTGATCGCCGACCAGCTGCGGCGGCACCGGTTCTACAGCTCGCTGCCGTTCGGCAGCCGCCTGCTGGCGCTGCGCTGGATCGTCGATGCCCCCGAGGGATCACTCCACCAGGCCGCGCTCCTGCAGCGTCAGGACCTGCTGGTGAAGTATCCGCAGCTGAAGCAGCTGCAGCAGCACTCGCGCCTGCTGCGCCAGTCGCTCGAGGGCCTGCCGGCGGTGCCGGAGGACCCGCAGCAGCTGGAGCATACCCGCCAACTGACGCTCGATTGGGCCAAGACCTGCGGCCAGCTGGAGACGCTGCTGGTTGAGATTGCCGTCCGCCGTGAGCCCTCCGAGACGGTCTTTCCGCCGGTGCTCGATGCGGCACGCCTGCGGGAGGCGCTGGGCGACGGCCAGGCGGTGCTGGCGTACGTGGCCACCAGCCGCGCCGCGTACGGGTTGCTGGTCACGAACAAGCAGATCAGCGGCGGCAAGCTGCCGGGCGGAGAACGGCTGCCGCAGCGCGTCTCCGCCCTGCTCCGCGGTCTGGGCAACTACGATCGCAACCAGCTGCTTAGCGCCGGGCAGCTGAACGAAAGCGGCTGGCAGGCCGACGCCGACGCGCTCAGCAAGATGCTGCTCGGCCCGCTGTTGGGCGAGCTGGGCAGCAAGATCACGCACCTGGTTGTCGTCCCCGACGGGGCGCTGTGGTATGTGCCGTTCGAGGCCCTGCCGCTGCCGGCCCGCGGCGGGCTCGCGCGACCGCTGCTTTCGCAGGTGCGCCTCCGCTACGTACCGACCGTGTCTCTGGCCCTTCCCGCGGCTGGAGGCCGCCGGCCCGAGGGACGGACGGTGATCGTGGCGGGACAGCTGTTCCCGCGCGATGAAGACGAGTGGGCCCGCGAGGCGGCGACCAGCGTGCAGGACGTGCTGCCGCCTGCCGCCGCGCTGCTCGACACGCCCCTGCCCGCCGACAGCCGCTACGCCAGCCGGCAGTGGAACCGGCTGATTGTGCTGGATGATATCGACGATCCGCCCCGCGGTCCCTTCCAGTGGGCCCCGGCCCAGGTGGACCAGGGCAAGCCCGGCAGCCGGCTGCTCGACTGGATGGAACTGCCCTGGGGCAGCCCCGACCAGATCGTCCTGCCCGGCTTTCACACCGCCGCCGAGTCGGGACTTCGGCGGCGTGAAGCCGGCGTGGGAGACGACCTGTTCCTGCCCATCTGCGGCCTGATGGCGAGCGGGACCCGCACGATCCTGATCAGCCGCTGGCGGCCCGGCGGGCAGACCTGTTACGACCTGGTGCGGGAGTTCGTCCAGGAACTGCCCCACGCGACGGCGGCCAACGCCTGGCAGCGGAGCGTTCAATTGGCGGTCGAGGCCGAGCTCGATCCGCTCCGGGAACCGCGGATCAAGCTGTCGGCCAGCGACGGCCCGCCGCGGGCCGACCACCCCTTTTTCTGGGCCTCCTACCTGCTGGTGGATTGCGGCGTCGAACCCCACGAACCCTGACGCGGCCATGATCTCCGCCCGGGGGCGCCGCTTTGCCCCGTCGGTCGGAGCCTGCTCCTCTTGCTGGCGGTGGCCGCGTCTCGCAGCTGTCCCTGCGCGGAATAACCGGCCGCATTGCGTCAAGCGTCATCGTGAGCCGCGTCGATACGATCAGTACGCGGCCACCTGGGTCGCCCTACAGGCGTCGCGTGTTTCGGGGCGTGCTGCGGGGACGTTCGTCGTTGCCCGTCATCAGCCGGCGGGCGCCCGCCAGCAGCTCCGCGCGTCTGCGCTGGCGGAGCTGTCGACTCCCCGTGCATGCATCAGCTCGCCCGCTGTGATGCGATCAGCCAGCGGGCTGACGGGCCCCGCGTGATCCTGGGACGAAAGTACGAGCCGGGACGCGCCAGCCGGAGTTGCACGACGTCGGGAGGGCGAGGCTCCTGCCGAGCCGCGCACCCGCTCCACGCGCCGGCTCGGCAGGAGCCTCGCCCTCCCGGAAACACAACGCCCTATCCAGCGGGATATGCCGAGTTCCTGGTTCGACCGCCAGGTTCGACTGCGAACCGGACTGCGCGGTGTGACCTGGAGCGTGGAGGCTCGTGACACGATGTACGTCGCGCGGACTGCCGCCCTGGTCCTGCTGGGGCTTTGCCTCGGGTGCGGCGCCGGCCCGCGTCCAGATCTGTTCGCGCCCAGTCTGCCCGCGGCACCGGTCGCGCAACCGGTGCCAACCGTCAACACTCCGCTCGCTGCCGGTCCTGCGGCAGGACCGCCTGCCGTGACGCCCGTCGGTTGGCTCCAGCCTGTCGCGCCCGGCGCGGAGCAGGTTGGGCCGCCCACCGTCGAGCAGCTGGAACAGTTGGCGCTTGATAATAGCCCGGCCGTGGCGCGGGCCGCGGCGCAGCTGCGGGCGCTCCACGGCAAGTGGCTGCAGGTCGGCTTGCCGCCCAACCCTACGGTGGGCTACCTGGCCGACGATATCGGCGAGGACGGCACCGCGGGCAAGCAGGGCGGTTACGTCGGGCAGCAGCTGGTCACGGCCGGCAAGCTGGCGCTTGATCGCGAGCTGGTTTGCCACGAGATCGCGCAGGCCGAGCAGCACCTGGCGGCGGCCCGGCAGCGGGTGCGGACCGACGTCCGGACCGGCTATTACGACGTGCTGATCGCCCAGGAAAAGGTCGACCTGTCCCGCGAACTGCTGCAGCTGAGCGAGCGCGCCGTGCAGGCCTCGCGGCGGCTGCTGGAGGCCAAGGAGATTCCCCGGGTGGGCCTGCTGCAGACCGAAATCGAGACGCACAACGCCCGCATCCTGGTGCGCCAGGCGGAACACGAGCTGGAGGGTGCTCGGCAGCGGCTGGCCACCCTGTTGGGCCAACCCGAGCTGACGGCGCCGCGCCTGGCGGGTGACCTGGAAGCGGCCGGGCAGGTGCTGAACTGGAGCCAGCAGCTCGAGCGGCTGGAATCGCAGAGTCCGATCCTTGCGGCCGCCATTGCCGCCCGCGAGCGGGCGCGCCGCGCGGTCGATCGGGCCGTCGCCCAGGCGCGGCCCGACGTCGAGCTGCAACTGGCCCTCCAGCACGACGATGCCGGAGACGACACGGTGGCTGCCGTCCAGCTGGGTCTGCCGCTCCCGCTCTGGAACAGAAACCAGGGCGGCATCGCCCAGGCCCAGGCGGAACTGGGCGCGGAGGCCCACCAGGTCCAGCGGGCGCGGCGGGAACTCGCGCACCGGCTGGCCAGCACGTTCCAGGACTACGCCGATGCCCGCTACGAGGTCGAAGAGTACGCGAAAGACATCCTTCCCCGCGCCCGGGAAACGCTCGATCTGGTTACCGCCGGCTACCAGCAGGGTGAGGTCGGCTACCTCGAAATGCTTACCGCCGAACGCACCTTCTTTCAGACCACCCTGGCGTACCTCGACGCCCTGCGGAAACTGTGGTCGACTCACCTGCTGATCGACGGTCTGCTGCTGGACCAAAGCCTGCAGCCGCAGCCCGCGACTTGAGCTTCCGCGGCCGCAACCCTTCGCCTGGGGTCACAGGCCGGGGTCTGGCTCATTTTTCGGCGGGAGGACCGCTCGGCGCCGTGCGACGCCGCCACCGAAAAATGTGCCTGACCCCTTGCGGGGTAGCAGACCTGGCGTCCACCCCGTGAACGGTTAGGCGCTGTTCAACAATACGTTACCGAAATCACTCATCAGCCGCCGGGCGCTAGCCCGCGGTTCATCCGAGAAAGACCGCGGGCTAGCGCCCCGCGGCTGATCCACAAAACCGGCAGGTAATTGTCGTGCAGCGCCTTACATGTCGTCAGCGGTAGAAGTCGATCCAGGCCAGATGCAACTCGGCAGGGTTGCCCTCCAGGATCGCCGGCGGCAACGTCAACTGGAAATAGCCGTCCTCCAGCGGGACACGCGGTTTCGCGGCGACCAGGCGGATGTCGGCCCAGTAGGGGCTGGCCGCGTCCAGGCGTTTTTCCTCCGCGCCTGCGTGGAGCACCCACGAAGTCCTGTGATCGCCCGTGCTCGGTACCGACCCCTCGAGCTCCACCGCCCCGGCAGACACCCGCAGCGATTCGAGTCCCTTCACATGCAGCCGCACGACCAGCGGCGCTGGCCAGGCTTCGGCCTGCCGCAGGATGGTCGTGCGATCCATTCCCCGCGGACAGTGGATCGCGATCCAGGCACCGGTTCCGCGACGCGTGATCCGCACGCTCGTCCCCTCCCTGCCGCCGGTGGCACGTAACCCGGCCGGCGGCGAAACTCCCTCCGACCGCGATGGTGCTCCGGGGTCCCGGTCACCGGCCCGGGCGACTGCGATGCCTGCCGCCACGATCGCCGCGATCGACAACCGCACGATACGTCCCCGCCATCGCGCCCTGCGCATCAGCCGGTCCCCCTTGAAAACGGTTTCGTGAGGCCGGGAGGGCGAGGCTCCCGCCGAGCCGAGAATCCGCTGCCCGCGCCGGCTCGGCAGGAGCCTCGCCCTCCCCATCTCGTGCAGCCCTGGTTAGGCGCTGCCAGACAATTACCTACGGGTTTTGTGGATCAGCCGCGGGGCGCCAGCCCGCAGTTTTCGTGCTCCAACCGTGGGCTAGCGCCCGGCGGCTGATGAGTGATTTCGGCAACTTATTGTTTAAAAGCGCCTTAGCTCGTCCCGCACTTCCCAGGATCACGCATGGCCATTCACGAGGCGCACTTTACGCCGGGCCAGCACGCAATACAATGATCGCTCGGCGCTGCGCACGGGCCGGGGTCGGGTCCATTTTTCGGCCGATTTACTCCACTATGTCAACAGGCGTGGGCCGAAAACATGGACCTGACCCCCTGGAATCACGGCAAATCTTCCACCAGCGTGTGAGCGGTTTCCCATGCAATGACCGTTCGATGCTGCGGCGCGCGGCGCTTGCAGGATTGTGGGCCGGGGTCGGATCAATCCTTCGACGGTGATTCAATGCCCTGCCTATGCGCGCCGGCGGAAAACAGGGAACCGACCCCCTGGCATGGCACAGGGGCTTGGACGGCTGCCAGTTCGAATTGCACCAGGCACAGGAGACTTGCGGATGGCCACCTACATCACGACGGTTTGCTTTACGGACCAGGGCGTGCGGGCGATTGGTGAGACGACCAGACGGGCGGCTGCATTCAAGTCGGCTGCCAAGAAGGTGGGCGTCAAGGTGACAGGCACCTACTGGACGCTGGGCTCTTACGACGGCGTGCTGATCTTTGAAGCGCCGGACGACGAGACCGCCACGGCCGCCATGCTCAAGCTGGCGGCGGACGGCAACGTGAAGACCGCCACGGCCCGGGCCTTCAGCACGGCCGAGATGGAACAGGTCCTGGCCAAGCTGGGCGGAAAATGAACGAGCCAGAGGCACGCTGATTGACCAGCGACGTCGCCGGTCGGACCTCGCAGACAGACCAGGGAAACGGGAGTCGTTTTCCTGGATGGGAGAAGGCGGCGCAGCCCATCGCGTACGGATGGCGTATCGACGAGTTCCCTCGAACACGCTTCCCGACGCGATCTAGGGGAATGTCATCCACCCCATCAACCCCGCCCAGCACGGGGAGTGTGGGAGTTCCTGCGGCACCTCCTCCGCGCACCGGCAGAAGCCTCCGCTGATTCAGGGTGCTCGCTCCGCGTGTCTCACGAACGGTAACCGTTCACGGGCCGGGGTCGGGTACCTTCTTCGGCCCATCCGCCCGACCAGGCGACGACGCGCCGGCCGAATGCATGTACCTGACGCCCTCGAATCCGGCTAAGGCGCTGTTAAACAATAAGTTGCCGAAATCACTCATCAGCCGCGGGGCGCTAGCCCACGGTTGGAGCACGAAAACCGCGGGCTAGCGCCCGGCGGCTGATCCACAAAACCGGTAGTTAATTGTTTTGCAGCGCCTAAGTGCTCGGCCGGGGTGTGAACGGTTACCACGAACGAGCGAGGCTGGCTGTCAGACCAGCGGGATGGCACAAATTCAACACCTGGGCTGCCAGGCAATCGCCCTCGGCCCGACAACCGCACGGGGAAGATGCGGAGCCTGGCTGGCCGGTGCGGGCGGATGCGGCACGGCAGGGCGTCGGCACCCACGGAGGGTTGAGAAATCGCCGGTTTCAGGCAGGAACCTGTGGCTCCCAGCAGCGGCCGTGACGGGCCGTTTTCCAGACTTTCAGCGTGCTCGTGCGCCGGAACCTGCGCATAATGGTGCTGTCCGCCGTGTTGACGCGTAACCGTTCACGGGCCGGGGTCTGGTCCATTTTTCGGCCGATCCGCCCCACCAAGCGCAGGCGCGCAGGCCGAAAACATCGACCCGACCCCCTCGAGTCTGGCGAAATGCTCCGCCAGGGTGTACACGGTTACGTTGACGCTCACAGACGGCTGCTGCACATGCCTTCGTTGACCCACTCATCGAGTTCGACTTCCGCCAGTCTCTTGCGGCGCGTGCAAGCGAAGGACCCCGCTGCATGGGACCGCTTTGCGGCAATCTTTGCGCCGCTGGTCTACGGCTGGGCCTGCCGCGGCGGCCTGCAAGGGAGCGATGCCGAGGACATTGTGCAGGACGTGTTTCGCCGCGTGTTCGTCAAGATCGGGACGTTTCAGAAGCAGCGCTTGCCAGGCAGCCTCCGGCGCTGGTTATGGGTGATCACACGCAATCGCGTGCGGCTCTTCTTCCGGCAGCGTGGTTCGCAAATCCAGGCGACAGGCGGCAGTGAGGCGGCCTTACAGCTGGCCGAAGTGCCCGATGTCTGGCAGCGTGAAGAGGATCCCTCGACGCCGGGCGATCAGGAGGCCCTGTTGCATCGCGCCCTGGCGCTCATTCGCGGAGATTTCTCGGAGGACACCTGGCAAGCCTTTTGGCGGCTGGCCGTGGAAGGGCATGCCGCGACCGCCATTGGCGCGGACCTCCACCTGTCTCCTAGCGCCGTCCGCCAGGCGAAATACCGGGTCCTTTGCCGGTTGCGCGAAGAACTGTCCGATGAGTAAGAACTCTTTCCCGTAACCGTTCACACCCCGGCGGAGCATTGAGCCGGATGCGAGGGGGTCAGGTACATGTTCGCGGCCTGCGCGTCTGCGCTGAATGGGTTTTCGTGATTCTGGGAGGGCGCGGCTCCCGCCGAGCCGAGAACCGGCCGCACGCGCCGGCTCGGCAGGAGCCTCGCCATCCCACGAATGTTTAGTTCTGATTTGCCGCGTCCCGCATCTCCCAGGATCACGCAAAACTATTTTGATCGGGTGAATGGGCCGGAAAATGTACCCGCCCCCGGCACGTGAAAGGTTAGGCGCTGTTCAACAATATGTTACCGAAATCACTCATCAGCCGCCGGGCGCTAGCCCGCGGTTCATCCGCGAAAGACCGCGGGCTAGCGCCCCGCGGCTGATCCACAAAACCGGTAGGTAATTGTCGTGCAGCGCCTTAGCTCCTTCCCCAGCTTGCGCACGATTCCAACGTTTCCCGCCGCAAGCGCCCCGTCCGGCCAGCCCTGGCCATTTTTGCGTTGCGCTTGCGCATTCTACATATAGGGGCCGGTTCTCCGGGCCTCAGCCCGACGCTGGGCGTGGACCGAGGCATCCAACCCTCAGCCCTGGGTCTGGTACATTTCTCGGCCAACCGACCCCACTGGGCGAAAACGCGCTGGCCGAAAACATCTACCTGACCCCCGCGAATCCGCGTACATCCTCAACCGGGGTTTGACCGGTTACCCAACCATGTCTCAGGACGACTCCCTTCGGCTCAGTGCGGATGCGTTAGCCGCGAGGCTGGCGCAGCTCGAGGAGCAGGTGGAAAACGGTAGTGCTCCGCTGGCCGATGCCACGGTCGCCCACCTGAAAGCGGAACTGGATACCTTCGCAGCGACGCTGCGCCGGCAGCAGCCAAGCCAATTCGATCGCCATTCCGCGTGCGTGAGGGTAACCGCGATGGTGCAAGCGATGGGCCGCCAGCCAAGGGAAGTCAACGATCTGACGATCGACCTCGGCGCCGGTACGAGCAGCCGGCCGGCGGATGTGGAGGCGGTGCCGCTGGCGACCTTGGGCATGTATGAGTTGCTCGCGAAGCTGGGCGCAGGGGGCATGGGCGCTGTCTACAAGGCGCGCCACACCAGGCTCGATAAGATCGTCGCCCTCAAATTGCTGCCGGCCGAGCGGATGCAGGACCCGGAGGCGGTCGCGCGGTTTGAGCGCGAGATGCGGGCCGTCGGCAAGCTGGAGCACCCGAACATCGTCCGCGCCATGGACGCCGGCGAAGCCAACGGGACGCACTTTCTGGTGATGGAATACGTGCAAGGCGTCGATCTCTCGCAGCTCGTCAGGCAGTGTGCTCCCCTGGCCATTGCCGATGCCTGCGAGTTGGTTCGCCAAGCGGCCGTCGGCTTGGAAGAGGCGCGCGAACACGGCATGGTGCACCGCGATATCAAGCCCTCGAACCTGATGCTGTGTAGCGTGAGCAGGAAGAAGCCGCCGGTCGTAAAGGTGCTCGATATGGGCCTGGCACTTCTGAGCGAAGCCTACTCGCCCGACGCCCAAGGCTTGACGAACACCGGGCAAATGATGGGGACGCTCGACTACATGGCGCCCGAGCAAGGGGGAGACAGCCACGACGTCGATATTCGGGCCGACATTTATGCGCTGGGCGCATCGCTGTATAAGCTGCTGTGCGGCGAAGTGATCTATCACGGCGCAAAGTATCAGACGCCCGTGCAGAAAATGATGGCGCTGGCCACGCAGTCCGCGCCGCCGATTCAGCAGCGCCGCCAGGGCGTGCCGAACGAGCTGGCCGCCGTGCTGCACCGGATGCTCGAAAAGAACCCCGCCCATCGCTTCGCCAGGCCCGAGGAGGTCGCGCACGCCCTCACGCCATTCTGCGCGGGCGCCAACCTGGCGGCGCTGCTAAGCCAGTTCGGCTTCCCTCCCGCGCCGGTAAGAGACGCCTCGCTTTCGGCGACGGAACCGAGTGTGATGCATCCCGGCGCCGACACCAGCGTTTCGAAGACACCGTCGCCGCCCGGGCCGCCCGCGTCTGCGGCCGGGGCAAAGCCGGCGCAGCCGCCGGTCGCCCCGAGCGGGAAATCGAGCCCCGCGCTTGCCAGGCCGCCGGCCGCGAACGCTTCCCCGCCCAAGACACCGCTGTCAGCCCCGGGCGGGGACCCGCCGGTTGCTCTGCCAGCCGGTACGACTGCCGCACCTCGGCCGCGTCGTCCCACCGCGGCGACCAAGGGGAAATCGGCCGGCCGCGGCAAGCTTCCGCCGTGGCTGCCCGTCGCCGTTGGCGGCGGCCTGCTCAGTGTCGGCGGCACCGTCGCGTTGCTGGGCGCGATGGTCGTCTACTTCCAAGCACCGAATGGCACGCTGCGCGTCGAGATCAACGATCCGTCGATCGAGGTCGTCGTCCAAGGGACGGACATCGTGCTGAAGCAGGCGGACCAGAAGGACGTGCTGCTCACGCCCGGCCCGCACGCCCTCACGATCAAGCGCGGTGACTTCCGCTTCGATACGTCGCGCTTCGAACTCAAGAAGGGAAAGACGACGACCGTCCAAGTCGATCTGCTCCCCGGCAAGGTGCAGGTGGTGAGTGCGGGGCAGGTCCTGGGGCAGGGGACCATCGTGGATGCGACGGAGGGATTGATCGGGTATTGGCCGCTCGATGGCGATCTGCAAAGTGCGAACGCATCGCAGCTTCTGGTCGGCACACCCCGGGGCAAGCCGAAGTTTGTCGATACGCCGTTCGGACAAGGGATTTCCTTAGATGGCCTGAGTTGGATTGATTGCTCGGAACGCGAGGCATTGAACGTCGGCGAGGGTGAGTTCACGCTGGCCGCCTGGATTCGGCCCCGCAGGCAGCAAGGCATGGGAATCTTGTGCCTGGGCGGGCACGAGTACCGTCACGGCTGGTTGATCGACCTGCCCTCCGACCAGGGCATTTTTCGCCTGGAAACGTCGAATGCCAGAAATGCACCCAATGGCACGGTGCAATCGAAGCCCGGGACGATTCAAAACGACAAATGGCAACACGTGGCGGCCGTCGTCCGCCGCGGCGAAAACGCGACCCGTTTGTACGTCAACGGAACGCTGGTCGCCGAAGGAACGGTCCAGGATGCCGATCTGGACAATCCCCAGGCAAGATTGCAGATCGGACGCATCGAGGGCGCGCCCCCGATCTTCATCGGCGAGATCGACGAAGTGCGGATCTATCGCCGCGCGCTCGGCGAAACAGAAATCGCGACGCTCGCCCGGCCGCCACGCCATGCGCGTCTCGGTCGCGCGCCGGTGCCGGACAGGGCGCTGGAGCTGCCGCCGGCAGGGGGCGAGAACCGCGCTTTGCAGTTCCACATGTCAGCCGCGGGCCAGCCAAATGTTAACCGTTCACAACCCGGCTGAGCATGTAGCCGGATGCGAGGGGCTCAGGTACCTGCTTTCGGCCTGCGCGTCTTCGCTTGGTCGGGCGGATGGGCCGAAAAGTGGACCAGACCCTGCCCGGTGAACGGGTGCCTAGGCGAAGGGCGAGGCTCCCGCCGAGCCGGCGCGTTGATCGGGTTCGCGGCTCGGCAGGAGCCCCGTCCCGCCCGGAATCACGAAACCCAACTCAGCCGGTGAAGGGGGGGCGTGTTTTCCCCGAGAAACTCGCGGCGAGCGCCTGGCGGCTCGCCATGTACGGCGGCAAAGTCAGGGGCATTGGGCTCGCGCCCGGCGGCCGAGGAATGATCCGGGCTACGGCTGGCTGGCCCGCGGCTCCTCGGGCAGCGGCACTTGCGTCGGATGCAGCAGGTAGGCGACCAGGTCGCGAATCTCGTCCGGCGCGAGCCGATCGAGCAGTCCGTCGGGCATCAGCGATAGTTCCGAGGACTGCAGCTGGGCCATCTCCGCCCGTTCAATCGTGATCTTCTCCTGCGCGGTCTGCAGCGTGATCGTGCGCCCGGTCTGACCCGCCACGACGCCGTTGAGTACGCGGCCGTCGTGGAGCGTCAGGACCGACAGGCGGTAATCGGCGGTGACGGCGGCGCTCGGGTCGATCACGTTGGAGAGCACATAGGACAGGTCGTGCCGCCCGGCGCCGGTCAGGTCGGGGCCGATCGTACCGCCCTGCCCGTAGAGCTGATGGCAGCTGCCGCAGGCGGCCTGGTACACCTTCCGTCCCCGGCTCTTGTCGGCGGTGGCAAGTACGCTGGGCGACAGCTGGGCACGCAACTGGTCGATCGCCCGCTGCTTCTCGGCGTCGGTTTCGCGGACTCTTCCCCAAACCTCGCCTAGCCGGGTCGTCAGCTCCGGATCGTTCAGGCTGTGGATCTGCCGCACCTGGAACGGCGACAAGGCCGCGCGGGGGATCGTGCCTTCCGCCATCGCCGCCAGCAGGGCCCGGGCGAAGGAAGCGCGGGAGACGAGCGTCTCCACCACGGCCGGCTGCTCGTCGGGTTGAAAACTGCCGTAGCTGGCGGCCAGCGACGCCGCGACTTGCGGATCGTCCACGCCCGCCAGTCCCCGGATCGCGATCGTATTCAGCGAGCGCACGGTCAGCAGTTCCTGGCAGACGGCCTGCAGGTCGTCCGGTCGGGTGCGGATGAGCAGTTCGAGTGCAGCGCGGCGCGCGTCGAGATCGGCCCCGCCGTCCCGGGCGATCCGGCGGACCTCGTCCAGGGCCTGATCGTCGCCGAACACGACGCTCAGTTCTCGTGCCCGATCGCGGATCGCCGGTGACTCGGCAGCGTGCAGCGCGGTCTGCAGTGCGCCCCAGGCCTCGGGACGCGGGGCGCGACGCCAACCGGCCAGACCCTGGGCCAGCCCCTCCAGGACGTCGGCCTGCAGTTGCCGCGGACCGTCCACTGCCAGTTCGAGCAGGGCATTCACAGACTGCGGGGACGGCTCGATCCGTTCCACCAGGCAGCGGGCGATCGACTGCCGCACGCACGGAATCGCCGCCGACCGTGCCAGCGGGACCAGCAACTCCGGACGCGCGTGGGCCACGGGAATCAGACCGTACCACAGCAGCCACGGCAGGTTCGGGTCCGCGGCGTCCTCGCTCCGTGCGCAAAGCGGCTGGGCCAGCTCGACCCGCTGCTCCACCGGCAACCGCTGCAGGGCGGAGGCCAGGGCCAGCCGCACTAGCCCCGACGGCTCGTGGGCCGCCAGCTCGACCAGGGCCGCCAGGTCGCTCGCCTCCAGCAGCGGTTCGTCCGCCGGCCGCGCGGACATCACCGTATCCAGCGGCAGATGATCGACCAGCAGCCGCACGGCCCAGGCGCGGAGGTGTTCATTGTCGTGGCGGAGCGCGGAGCGCAGCAGGGCCGGCTCCGCGCCGCCGATCGCATGCAGCGTCCAGAGCGCTTCGAGCTGCTGCTGCGGCCGCGCGGCCCCCTCGTAGCAGGCCCGCAGCTCCTCACGCGCCAGCTCGAGATCGCGTTCCGCGGCAACCCGGTCCAGCAATTCGCGGCGGGCCTGGCGCACGTACCACTGGTCGCGATGGCCCAGCAGCTCGGTCAGCTGCCGCGTGTCGGCCCGCGCGAGGTCGATCGCGGCGGCGGGCGGCGGTGTGCCGTAGGTGAGCTTGTAGATCCGCCCCGACAGGCGATGCACGCCCGTGTGTTCGTGGCATTCCCCGCTGTCGCTCCAATCCAGCACGTACACGCCGCCGTCCGGCCCGGACGATAGCTCGATGCCGCGAAACCAGCGATCTGCGGCCTGGAAGATGTCCGGTTCGTGCCGGGCCACATAGCCGCTGCCCGCTCGCTCCAGCCGCTCCACGTTCATCCGCCGCCCGTGCAGGTTCAACGTCAGCAGGCGCCCACGATACTCCGCCGGCCAGTTCTCGCCCTGGTAGATCAGGCAGCCGCTGTGCGCATGTCCGCCGCCCCGCAGATCGTGCTCGCCGCTGGCGCTGCGGGAGTCCCACCAGTTCTGACCGGTGTCCCAATGCCAGTGATCCGCGTGCATCTCCAGCGGCTCGTAGACGTGACGGTTGGGCGTCTGCGTGTGGGGACGCCGGAAATGGGCACCGGTGATCGCGTGCCAGAGGTGCCCGTTCACCGTGTTGACGAAGAACGCCTCGCCGTGCTCGTTCCAGTCATGTCCCCAGGGGTTGGTCGTGCCGTGGGACAGGACTTCGAACGTCGCGCGCCGCGGATGCCACCGCCACAGGCCGCCATGCAGCGGGATGCGCCGCTCGTCGTCCGTCCCCGGCGGACCGACCAGCCCCGGACAGGAGGCGCCACAGCGCCCGTACAGCCAGCCGTCCGGGCCCCAGCGCAGCCCGTTGGCGAAATTGTGGTAGTTCTGCCGCGCGACCGTGAACCCATCCAGGACCACGAGCGGTTCCGCGTCCGGCACGTCATCGCCGTCGCGATCGGGCAGGAACAGCAGCTGGGGCGGGCAGAGCAGCCACACGCCGCCGCGGCCGACCTCCAGCCCGGTCAGCCGCTGCACATTGTCCGTGAACAGCTTGCGCCCGTCGGCGCGCCCGTCGCCGTCGCGATCCTCGAAGATCAGCACCCGGTCGCGCAGCGCCAGATCGAATTTCCGCGCCGCCTCGGCGTAGGTGTAGTTCTCCGCGATCCACAACCGCCCGCGGCCGTCCCAGGCCATGGCAATCGGGTTCTGCACGGCGGGCTCGGCGGCGAACAGCTGCACCTGGAAGCCCGGCGGCATCTGGAAGCCGGCCGCCGCCTCGGCGGGCGGCATCGGCGCGCCCGCTGACTCCGGCTCGCTGTTGTACGGCGCGGGAAACTCGGCCGCAGCCGCCGAGCTGGCGAGCGCCAGCGTCATGGCCAGCACGATCGCGGGCCGCCGGCCGGAAAGCCAGCGCCGCCTGGCCCCCGGGGGCGTACGCCGCACAGCGGTACGAGAACCGTTGTCCGTCAGCGGCCGTCGCCGGAAGACAGGGGCAACTCCGCCGCGGACTTTGCAGGTGGGATGGGGTCTCATGCGGGGGGCAAGAATCGGTTTACAGGCGGGGTCTGGCTCATTTTTCGGCGGGAGGACGCGAGCGCTCTGCACGATCGTGTCCGCCGAAAAATGTGCCTGACCCCTTGGGGTGCACGTCAGGTCCCTGTTTTCCGCCAGCGCGTCCGGGCGTGGCGGCGTGGGTCGGCCGAAAAATGGAGCCGACTCCGGCCGCGACCGTCACGCGCGCGGCCGGCTGTCGCGGCCGTCAGCCCGCCGGCCGGCCCACGGCCGGGACCCCATATTTCGGATTGGGCGTCGGCATCTTGGCTCCTACGTCGCTGCGCCATGACCGCAGGCGGGCCAGCAGCGCCTGCACGCGCTCGGGCTCCGACGGGGCAAGATTCTGCCGTTCGCTCAGATCATCCCGCAGGTTGTACAGTTCGAGCGATCCGTCCTCATAGCGTTCGATCAGCTTCCAGTCTCCGTCGCGGATCGCTCCCCCCGGCGAGCCGCCTTGGTTGCCGTAGTGCGGATAGTGCCAGTAGACCGCGCCCCGCGGCACATCCGGGTCACGCAGCGCGGGAGCAAAGCTCTTGCCGTCCAGGTGCCGCGCGTGCCGCGCGGGCTGTCCGGTCCACTCCAGGATGGTCGGGAAGAAGTCCGGACTGGTCACGACCGCATCGCACACCGTTCCGCCCGGAATCGACGCCGGCCAGCGGACCAGCAGCGCGACGCGGACGCCCCCCTCGTACAGCCAGCCCTTGCCGGCCCGCAACGGTACGTTGGAGGTGGGCCAGCCCTCGGAGGTCGACAACCCGCCATTGTCCGATGTCAACACCACGATCGTGTCGCGGGCCAGGTCCAGTTCATCCAGCTCTCGCAGCACCTTGCCGACCGCCTGGTCCATCGCCTCGACCATCCCCGCGTAGACGGCATGATTCTGCACCAGGCGCACCTTGCGATCTCCCTCCTGACCCCAGGCCGGGCCGTCCTGGGGCACGGAGCGGGCCTTCTGCGCGTACTTCTGGCGCAGGTCCTCCCGAGCCTGCAGCGGCGTGTGTACCGAGTAGAACCAGAGACAGGCAAAGAAGGGGCGGTCCCGGTGCTGGCGGATGAACCGCGCCGTCTCGGTCGCCAGGCGATCCGGCAAGTGCTCGCCCGGCGGACCGTCCTTCAGCCGCGGGTTGCCGTAGGGCGAAAAATACTGCTTGCCGCCATACGGCCCACCTCGACTCGTGCCGCCCTGGTTTTCGTCGAACCCTTGATCCTCCGGCCAATGGCCCACCGGACCCAGGTGCCACTTGCCGGCAAAGAACGTGGCGTAACCAGCTTCCTTCAGGGCTTCGGCCAGCGTCACCTCGTCCAGTTGCAACTGCGGGCGATAGGGAGCCGGCAGCAGCCGCGTGTTGCGGTTCCATGCCGCCGGTTGGGCGGCGCCGATATAGTCGGTCACGCCCACGCGGGCCGGATACCGACCGGTCAGGATGCTGGCCCGAGTCGGACTGCAGACGGGACAGGCCGCGTAGGCCTGGGTGAAGCGGGCCCCCTCGCGACTCAAGCGGTCGATTTGCGGCGTCTCATAGAACGTGCTGCCGTAACATCCGACGTCGCGCCAGCCCAAATCGTCCACCAGAATGAAGACCACGTTCGGCGGCCGATCCGCCGGCCCTCCCCGGGCGCGTCCCGCCGGAGCCAATGTGGCCAGCACGCAGAGTAGACACGGGAACATCCGCCATCGCCGACCCTCGATCGTCATCGGAAATGCCTCCTCGGCGTTTTCGTCCGCAAGCCGTCCTGCCCCGTCGATGGTATCTCCCGGCGGCGTTCGGAGAACACCGCCTACACAGGACCTGTCGGCACTGCTCGTCCGCCACACGCGCGGCGGACTTCCCACGTGTAGTCGGGTTTCTCCGAAACCCGACCCGATGGACGTTACGACCCGATGGACGTCACGACGCGATGGACGTCACGACGGATTGGACGTCACGACGGATTGGACGTTACGACGCGATGGACGTTACGCCGCGATGGACGTCACGCCGCGATGGACGTTACGCCGCGATGGACGTTACGCCGCGATGGACGTTACGACGCGATGGACGTTACGCCGCGATGGACGTCGGTAGTCTATGGCGGCGTCGCGCCCGTTCAAGGGTGGATGGTATCTCCCGGCGGCGTTCGGAGAACACCGCCTACACAGGACCTGTCGGCACTGCTCGTTTGCCACACGCGCGGAGCGGGTTGAACGAGGGTCATTCGGGCCGGGTTCAACCTTCAGCCGATCAAACCCCAGCCTGTCCTAGCGCGCTGGCCGAGAAGCGGAAACATAGTATAACCCACCGGGGCAACGGTTGCCTTGCGCGGCCCGGACGGGTGGGTGCGGCGGCCGAACGGTCAGCCCTACACCCGACCATTCATGCGGACACAACCCTGGCCGCCTGGAGCAATCACGCCATGAACGTTGTGAAACAAGCGACACCCGACCATCCAGTTCAAGACCTGATCGCCCAGCGCTGGAGCCCGTATGGGTTTGCGGATCGCCGGGTGTCGGAGGCGGACCTCCGTTCGATCTTCGAGGCGGCGCGGTGGGCCCCATCCTCGTACAACGAACAACCGTGGCGGTACGTCGTGGCGACAAAGGAGAAGTCGGCCGAGTTCGCCCGGCTGCTGTCGTGCCTGGTCGAGGCCAACCAGGCGTGGGCCCAGGCGGCGCCGGTGCTGGCCCTGGGCTGCACCAGCCTGAACTTCACGCGGAACAACAAGCCCAACGCGGCGGCCGTCCACGACCTGGGTCTGGCCAGCGCCAGCTTGTCCCTGGAGGCGACGGCCCGCGGCCTGTTCGTCCACCAGATGATCGGCATCCTGCCCGAGAAGGCTCGCGAGTTGTACCGGATTCCCGCCGATGTCCAGCCGCTAACGGCGCTGGCGATCGGCTACGCGGCGGACCCGGACAGCCTGCCCGAAACCCTCCGGGCGCGGGACGTGGCGGCGCGCACGCGGCGGCCGCTCGCGGAATTCCTGTTCAGCGGACAGTGGGGCTCCGCAGCGAGCCTGACCGGGTAGCGTGACCCGGCCCCATCGGGCGGGCGCGGTCCGTTGCCTGCTTTCCGCACCTTCCGCGCCCTGAACCGCGAGGGGGTCAGGTCCATCTCTTCGGCCAGCGCGTCGGGGGCTCGGTGCCGTTCAGCGGCTGAAAGATCGACCCGGCCCCGACCCGGGGCCACCACCCGGCAGACGAGCCGCGTGCCCAACGGTCATGCGGCCAGCGATTCGGCCAGCAGTTCCAGCAACAGCTCGTCCAGCTCCCCCGCGGCGGGCGGATTGTCGACCGACGGGCGGTCCTCGTCCGCTTCGTCCCCCAGCAGCAGGAAATACTCGTCCACGATCGGAGTACCGGGCAACTCCTCGACGTCTTCAACCCCTTCCTCGGGGTCCGACGTCCCGTCGCTCGACTCCGCAAGTTCAGCAAGGCCATCACTGGTCACGATGTCGACGGCCGACAGCCCACTGGCCGTGAGCGTCTCGGCCGGACTGTCCGCGAACGTCACCGCCGACGCGGCGCTGGAAGCTCCGGCCGTGCCGTCGTCGGCGGCCGGCGCATTGAGTTGGTTGATGATCAGCAGGGCGTCGAAGGGCGAAACGTCGCCGTCGCCGCTGACGTCCAGCTGCCGCGCCGCGGACTCGGCGGCGGTTGGCGCGTTCAGCTGGTTGATCACCATTCACGCGTCGACCGGCGACACGACGCCGTCCCCGTTCGTGTCCAGCGGGGCAGCGCTCGACGCGGAGGTCGCGGCGCTGCCCGCGGCCGCGAGGGCAGCGTCCGGATCGTTCGACACGTTGATCAGACCCGTATCGGAGACCGTGCCAACAACGTTGTCCGCGGTGGCGAAGGCCTCGTTCGGCAGGGGCACCGTCTGACAGGTGTTGATCGTCGCCGCGATCGGTGCGATGAAGTCCTTCAGGGCGGAACTGAACGAATCGGACGAACGGCTCTTCACGTAGACCGAGGCGAAGGTGCGGCAGTCGGCTGCGAAGGCCTGCGTCAGGTTGACCACCGCTTCGCCGAAGGTGTTCGCCGCCAGCGTGCTGCCCGGTGCCAGCGGGTTCGCGACGGTTCCGCTGTTCACCGCGCCCAGGGCGCTGCCGGATTGATCCAGGTCGATGGCAGGCCCCCATTGGCTGCCTTGCCAGCTGCGGAGTGACAGTTCCACCTTGTTGCCGCCCGACGCGAAGTCGAATGCGATCAGGGCGTCGCCCACCGTCCGCACGGGCGTAACCTGGTTGCTGCTGATCGCCGTGGACTGGTTCAACTCGAAGTCCATGTTGGCTGTCCCCAGGGTATTGGCGCGGAGCCAGCCGAGGTACACGAAGTTGTTGCCGTCCACGGCCTCCTGCGCGAACAGGAAATTCGTCAGGTCGCTCTTGTTCTTGGGAATTGACCCGCTGACGACCAAGGGAGCCGCCGTGTCCTCCTTCGATCCCTGGCCAAACGAATCGTCGCTCTGGCCCGACGGCGCGTCCAGCTTGTTGACGAAGCCGGGCAGGGTCCCCGGCGCCGGCACGGCACTGCCCCAGTCCAGCGTCACGCCCGGATTGTCCACGATCAGGTTGCCGTCGACCTCGAAGTTGCTGCCCAGCGATCCCGGACCGCCAGGATCGGTCTGCGGAGCCAGGTAGTCGCTCGGGATGACGGTCGACACCACCACGGTGAAGCTGTCCTCGTCGCCATTGATCGTGCCGGGAGTCGGATCGCCATCCAGCTCGTTGATCGTGCCGGAAAGCACACTGTTGACCACCGAGAAACCCGGAGTGCTGGTGGTCCAGGTCAGCGGTTGCAGCGTGCCGTCCGGATTGGGCAGCGCGTCGGTCAGGCTGCCATGGATAGCCCGCCCGGCCCCGATGTTGGTGACCACGATCGTAAAGGTGGCCGTATCGCCGGGGGCCACCGTCGCGCCGTCTGGTGTTTTGACGACGCGCAGCAAGGGCTGCAGAATGTCCACGGCATGGTTGTCGCTGCCAGTGACCTCGTTGGGAAAACCGGCTGGATTGAACGTCGCCGTGACCGTGTTGGGCAGCGGGTCGGGATCGGACAGGAGGACGGTGCGCGAGGCGGTGATCGTCCAGGTCTCGCCGCCGCCCAGCACCTGGTCGCTGCCGCTATCTCCGCTCAGCCCGGTCACGTACGGGTTGCCCGGGTCGAACAAGTCGCCCAGGAGGGTATCGGTCACCACGGGGTTCACCAGGTCGGGCGCGTCCGCCGAACCGGTGTTCTGAATGGTAATCGTGTAGGTCGCGGCGTCGCCCACCGAGGCCGCGGTGCTGCCCGTCTTGGTCACCAGGATCGACGGCTGGAACAGGTCGATCGAGTGGCCGTCCGAGGCGGTCAGCACGTTGGGAAAGCCGGCGGGGCTGGCCGTCACCGACGCACTCCGCGTGAACGGATCGCTCGCGCCGGCGGGGATCACGAAGTTGCCGGTCTCCGTATAGGTTCCTCCTGGCGCCAGGTTGACGGCGGTGACCGAGCCGTCGTAGGGGTCGGTCACCGAGCCGACCAGGTTGGGGGTGTTCGCCGACGTGGTGTTGGTCACCAGGATCGTGTAGTCGATCGCGTCGCCGATCTTGGAGAGCGTGTCGCCTGACAGGTCGATCGTAATGGACGGCTGGAACAGGTCCGTCTCGTGGCCGTCCGAGGCGGTCAGCACGTTGGGAAAGCCGGCGGGGCTGGCCGTCACCGAGGCGGTCCGCGTGAAGGGATCGCTCGCGCCGGCGGGGATCACGAAGCTGCCGGTTTCCGTGTAGGTCCCTCCCGGCGCCAGGTTGATGGCGGTGACCGAGCCGTCGTAGGGGTCGGTCACCGAGCCGACCAGGTTGTTATCGGTCAGGCTCTCGGTGAAAGCTGCCGGATTCAGAGTTCCCAGCAGCGTGTCGCTGATGCTCTGCGGCGTGAGGGGCCCGGATCCCGGCTCGCTGGTGTTGGTGATGGTGATCGTGTAGTTCACGTCATCTCCCACCTTGGACAGGGCATCCCCCGTCTTGCTGATGGCAAACCCGCAGTTGCCGATGTTGACCTCGATGGGAGCCACGAAGTCTTTCATCTGCGCGGAGAACGACGACGAGGCGCGGCTCTTGAGATGCGCGCTGCCGAAATTGACACAGCTGCCCGGTGCGAAGATGCCCGCCGCCGTCAGGTTGATGGCCAACTCGCCAAAGGTGAAGGGATCCAGGGTTCGCGGAGCACCGTCGCCCACGGGATCCTGGACCGAGGAGCCGTTGATCGCGCCCACGGCAAATCCCCCGGTCGACAGATTGGTCGCCGTGCCCCATTTCTCGTCACCGGTTACCGAGGGATTGTCCACCCACTTCCGAAAGGAGATCTCGACAGAGCCTTGCGGCGTCAGGTCGTACGTGAACAGCAGGTCGCCCGCGGTGCGCACCGGAAGGCCGGTGGCATAGACCTGCTCCGACTGGTTGAACTCGAAGTCCAGCGTCGTGTCGCCGGACTCCTTCCACCGCTGCCAGGCGAGGTAGAGGAACTTCTGCCCGCCGACGTTCTGCTTGGCGACGTAGAGCCGCGTCAGGTCGCTCTTGGACAAGGGAGTCGAGCCGGTCGTGGTCGACGGCTTGATCGTGTCCTCCTTCACTCCGGAACCGAACGAACTGTCCGCCTGCGAATTGAATAGGTCGTAGGCAACCACCGGGTTCGGCGCGTTGGACCAGTCGGCTCCGGCGGCGTGTCGCTCCCGGCAATCAGGTTTCCAGCGATCTCGAAGTTGCCGAAGGTGGTCAGCACCAGCCGGTGCTCCAGGTGTTCCAGACGCAAGGGGCGGGACTTCACGGCAGGCTTACGGCGACACACGGCGCGTGACGACCGACTGGCAGGGTGGCGGAACATCTTGGGGCTCCCGACAGGGAAAAAGGTTTACGTCGCCAGGGGGGATGTAGATGTAGATGTAGTTGTCAGGAGAGATCGGTGGTATGAGTTGGCTGTGTCGCATGCGTCAGCAGGGTAATGTGTTGGCTTGTGTGTCAACCCCCCGGAGGTGTAGTTTTCCGGCTTGCATGTGCGAGGCCTGCTCGAGAATCGCCGGACGGAGGCCGCCGAGGTCGGTATTGGCCCGGGGCCGGCGACCTTCCTGATCGTGGCATGAGGGAGAATGAACGTCCTGCCTCGACGCGACGCACAGCTGACAGGGCCGGCAGAGCAGACTCGTGTTAAATGGCCTTGACGTTGGCCCGCGAGCTGGGATACAAGCCGCCCGCTTATCTCATGAGTCTTTTCCGGCGGTCTGCCTTTACCCTTAAAGTCTGGGAAGCGATCCCGTGCGCAATCATTGGACACAACTGGCCGTTCTCGGGTTGGGGTTGGCTTTGATAGCTCAGCTGGCACGGGAGGCCCGCGGGCAAGCCGCGGCGGGTGCCGGTTCGGCCGCGGACGAGCGGTTCGTGGCCGTCGGCACGCTTGATCGTCACGCCGTGGCCCGCAACGGCACGCCGCGTTACGCGCTGAAGGACGAGCAAGGGGCGACGATCGGCCACGTGGCTGCGGCGGCTGGGCTCGACCTGGCCCCGTACACGGGGCGCCGGGTCGGGGTGACCGCCCGCGCCGTTTCGTACGCGGATCAGAGTGCGCCGTTCATTCTGGCCGAACGGGTCACGCCGCTGGATGCCCGCCCGAAGTCAGGCGGGGTGCGAACCGCCTCGTTTGAGCAGCCTGCCGGCCAGGAGGTCTCCAGCGCCGAGCCGGTCGACGAGGAGATTCCACCGGGGGCGGCCGTCTGGGATGACCTGCCGACCGCGGTGCCGATGGGCCTGCAGCCGACGGAGGACCTGCCGTACGCCGGCCCGGGTTGTCATGCGTGCGGTCATGTGCCAGGTCCTGCGTGTGGCACGGAGGCCTGCGGCACCTGCAGCAACTGTCCCTGTGGCCCGTCGGGTGTCTTCTGGGTGCGCCCCGAGTACCTTCTGTGGAGGACGCGCGGCATGCGCCTGCCGCCGCTGGTGACGACCAGTCCGACGGGCACGCCGGCCGCCTCGGCGGGCGTCCTGGGACGCACGGGCACGGAAATCTTGTACGGCGACGAGGAGGTGCTCGACGGCTCGCGCAGCGGGTTCCGGCTCAAGGGCGGCATGTGGCTCGACTGCTGCAACTGGATCGGCGTGGAGGGCGAGTACCTGTTCCTCGGTGAAGAGTCCGAATCGTTCGCGGCGTCGTCCGAGGGCGACCCGATCCTGGCGCGGCCGTTCTTCAACGTGCTGCTCAACCAGCAGGACTCGGAGCTCGTCGCATTTCCCGGGACCGTCTCGGGCGAGGTCACGGTCCAGACCGAGACCGAACTACAGGGGGCCGGGGCGCGGATGCGGGTGAACTTGTGCTGCGAACAGCTCGCGCGTGATCCGTGTCGCCAGGCGTGCGGGCGGTGCGGATCCGGCGGCGGGCACCGCCTGGACGGGCTGGTCGGCTACCGCTGGCTGCAGCTGGACGAACGGTTGGGAATCCGCGAAGTCCTGGTCTCCGGAACGGGTCAGCCGCAGACCGACTTCGATCTGCGGGACCAGTTTGAAACGGACAACGACTTCCACGGGGTCGACCTGGGACTGCTCTGGGAGGGCTACTCTGACCGCTGGACGCTGGAACTGCTCGGCAAGATCGCCTTGGGGAATACCCATCGCGTCGTGCGGATCGACGGCAGCACGGTGGCGACCACGGGGAACGTGCCGGTCACCAACGAGGGCGGGCTGCTGGCGCTGTCCAGCAACATCGGCCAGTACAGCGACGACAAGTTTTCCGTGATTCCAGAATTCGGCGCCACGCTCGGCTATTGTCTCACGTCCCACCTCCGGCTGACGGTCGGTTACACCTTTCTCTATTGGAGCCACGTGGTCCGGCCCGGCGACCAGGTGGATTTGGGCGTCAACACCGATCTGCTCCCGCCGCCGATCGAGACCGAGGGTCCCCAGCGGCCGGCCTTTGCGATGAACGATACCGACTACTGGGCGCAGGGGATGAACTTCGGCCTGGATTACCGCTGGTAGCAGGGCGGGCGTCAGCAACCTGACGGGACGCCTTCGATCTCGGGCGGGTGACGCTGCGGCCGGGCCGTAGGCCTGGCGGCGCGGCGGGACCCCCCTCCTCCCAGAACGACGGAATCCTCTCGCTTCGCGCCGGTGCATCCTTGGCGCGGACTTGTTCGAGGTCTGGCCGCCGGCGGCTCCCTGGCAGCGATAGCGGCTCCCCCCCGCCCATGGCCACAGCTGTCGCGGCCCTTTGCGCTAAGTTTATCGGTTGGGCGGTCCGATACTGTTACCGGCCTCAACGGACTGTTACAGTCTTGCCCAGTACGAGGCGCGCCCGCCGCGCGGATCAAGTTGGGTTTGAACGAGAGGCTGGCGGCCTGTCTCCCGTTGAGTTGATCCAGCCTGTTCTTGCTCCAACCCCCGGGGACCTGCCGATGCGACGCTCCCTCAAGGCCCTGCACAATTGGATGATGCGCACGCAGCGCGGCCGCGAACTGGTCCGGCGCCCCGCGGCGCGCCGCCTGGCATTCGAGCCGCTGGAAGGCCGACGGTTGCTGGCGGTCAGCGGCACCGAGCCGGCCATCCTGGGCACCGTGTTCCAGGACCTGGACGGCAGCAACACCTCGTCCGCGGGCGAAGTCCTGCCGGCGGCGACGATCCAGCTGTTCCGTGACGACGGGGACGGCAGCTTCGAGTTCGGCGGGGATGACGTTCAGGTGGGGGCGGACGCTGTCACCGACAGCAACGGCCGGTACTGCTTCGACAATCTGGATGCGGACCTGGGCTACTTCGTGCGGCAACCTGCGCAGACGGTGTCCGGCGTGGCGCTGAACCTGCGTGTCAGCAGCCTGATCCGTCCGGGCGATCCCGGGCTGATCATCGACGGCTTCCAGACGATGCAAGAGGCAGAGGCGATGCCGCCGGCGCCTTCGACGGCCGGTTCGGTGCTGGTGCTGGCCAACGAAACCGAGGTGATCGGCCGCGAGCGAGACTTGCTGGTCGAGTTGACGTCCGGGGGCAGCCCCGCGCGGCTGCAGGTCAATCCGTTCGGTGTGCAGGTCCTGCAGGTGGCGACGGATCCCGGTGCGGTGGCGAACTTCGTGGTCACCTGGGACGGCGTGGACGGCGACTTCGGCCGCACGCCCGCCATGGGGCTGGGCGGGCGCGACCTGACGCAGGGCGGCGCCAACACGGGCATCTCCCTGCGGCTGGGCATCGACCCCAGTGGAGCCGGAGAAGAGATGACGTTGCGGCTGTACCAGGGAAGCGCTGCGAATTTTTCCAGCGTTTCCGTGCCGATCCCCGTCACCGACGGCACCGCCGCCGACTTCCTGCTGATCCCGTTCTCCAGCTTCACGGGGGACGTCAATCCCAGCAACGTGGATGCCATCCAGCTGTTCTTCGGCAGCGGAACGGCGTCGATCGACGGCCAGGTAGACGTGGTCGGGGCCATCGGTCCCAAGGTGCAGAACTTTGCCAACGTCCCCGAGGCCGACCTGGCGATCACCAAGACGGACGGCCAGACCACCGCCGTGCCGGGTCAGAGCCTGACCTACACGATCGTCGTCACCAACAACGGCCCGTCGAACGTCAACGGGGCCACGATCGCGGACAGCTTCCCCGCCGGGCTTACCAACGTCACTTATACCAGTACGGCCACTGGCGGCGCGACGGGGAACACGGCCAGCGGCGCGGGCAATATCAGCCACGTTGTCAACATGCCGTCCGGGAGCACGATTACCTACACCGTCACCGGCACCGTCAGTGCCGCGGCCACCGGCATGATCAGCAATACGGCGTCCGTGGTGGTGCCCACCGGCGTGGTCGACACGAATCCCCTGAACAACTCGGCCACGGACGAGGATACGCTGACTCCCCGGGTCGACCTGTCGATCACCAAGACCAACAACGTGACGACGGTCACCGCCGGCGGCCAGGTGACCTACACGATCGTGGTCCAGAACGCCGGACCGAGCAACGCGGTCGGGGCGCTCGTGACCGACGCGTTTCCGGCCGCACTGACCAACATCACGTTTACCAGCGTCGCCACGGGCGGGGCGACCGGCAACAACCTCAGCGGCACGGGCAATATCAGCAATACGGTCAATCTTCCGGTGGGTAGCCGGATCACGTACACCGTGCAGGCGACGGTTTCGCCGACTGCCACCGGCACGCTCGTCAACACCGCGTCGGTGGCGGCGGCGACCGGGACGACCGACGTCAATACCGCCAACAACTCGGCCACGGACAGCGATCCGATCCAGGTTCCGCCGGCCTCGGTTGCGGGGTTTGTCTACGTGGACGTAAACAATAGCGGTGCCCGGGACAACCAGGACGCGCCGCTCAGCGGCGTCACGCTGCGGCTGACCGCCACCGGTGTCGACCGTACCACCACGACCGACGCCACCGGCGCCTACCGCTTCGAGGATCTGACACCCGGCACCTACACCCTGGTCCAGACGCCGCCCCCCTGGGGATTCGAGGACGGGAACGAAACGGTGGGCGACAGCGGGCTGGGAAACATTCCCACGGGGACGAACGACCAGTTCCAGCTGGTGTTGGGGGCCGGTGACGAGGCGGAGGATTTCAATTTCGCCGAACTGGCGCCGTCCAAGCGCCGCCTGTTGGCCTCGGCCTTCGAGTAGCCCCGCCGGCAGCGGGTGGTGGGGCGGTCGGTTTGACTTGCGCCCCGTGAGGCGCGGTCGGCCGGGTTCGCCCCGTTGGTCGACGGCTCGCGGGCACGACCGGTGGGCCGGCGGGCTGCTTCGTAACCGTTCACAGCCCGGCGGAGGATTTTGCCTGATTCCAGGGGGTCAGGTCC
>Ga0209398_1000180_pt1 | contig 46215 bp, 42 predicted proteins | sample AshMeaBigSpring_FD_184125 | JGI IMG/M metagenome (GOLD analysis project Ga0209398, IMG submission 184125) | Groundwater microbial communities from Big Spring, Nevada to study Microbial Dark Matter (Phase II) - Ash Meadows Big Spring (SPAdes)... | ecosystem: Environmental > Aquatic > Deep...
AACAGCCTGTGTAAATGTCTTGCCAACTTAACCCCGGTTGCCGTGTATCCAATAATCAGGTAGCCGATACACTTAGTCGCAGATACAAACGTGACTATCTGCTATTGACAACATTTTTGCCCTTACGAAGCTTCATCATTGGTTCACTTACGTTCAACTCTTTTACACGCACCTACAGCATTCTTGTTGCCGTTTTTCTTTATCGCTCACCACCACATTGTTTCCTTTGCAGCAGCATAAAGTGGTTTGATAGCTATTCCTGAAAATCGCCATCGAGAGGCCTACTCTCATCTGTTTTAAAGCACCAAAAATTATTCTATTGTTGTTCAAGTCACACACGGTTTTGGGCTTTGCGTTGGTGGGCTTTTGAAACCGTAAACTGTCTGCCAGCACCAATGTTTATTAATTGCTCAAATGTTTCTATTCGCACAGCCCGCCCACTAACGCAAAACCCGTGTTAGCAGCAGTAATTCTGTCTCCGTTGCTTGTCATTGCTCGTCTATTTTAAAAATGTTTTTCACCAAGTTTGTTCGTTTGAATTTATCAGTATCTAAATCTAAATATTTTTTATGTTTTTCAACTGTCACGAAACCGAACCAAAGAAAAAACCTGTCAAAAGTCCGAACACCGTAACATCTATAAAACTGTCGTTCGGGAGTAGAGTAGTCGTGGCGGAAAAATGTGATAAATTTTGGAAATGCTTTTAAATATTTGTCAGCATAAAAGTCAACTGTTTGTGGTTGGTCGCCAAACATGTCAAGCATAATGACTGAAAAAGCCCAACCAAGTTGTCCGATTGGTTGCTCTGGATACCCGTCATTAAAACTCCACATAAATTTGTCTGTAAATGCTTGGAAAAATTGTTTAAAAATCTGTAAGCGGTTATTTGTCTCAAGCAGTTTTGTGCCAGTCTTTGTCAGGGTTAGTTTGCCATTGGCTTTTCTTACAAGTCCAGCAAGTTCTGCTGTCAATCTTGCACTCTTAATGGATATACAATCGTCTTCTTTCCAAAGTTTTGTTAGTCCACTTTCTATGTGCTCATCAAGCAGAAATCTTTTGTCATATAGTTCTACCATTACTTTTTTAGGCAATGCTCCGAGTGGTGTTAATTTGATTTGTTTGTCCCGATAAGTGATTTTTAAAAACTCTTCAGCTATCCGAAAAAACGGAATTTGGTCAAGCGTTTCATCGCCTATGTTGTCACGAAATTGAACTGGAGAGTTGTCGCCAAATGTGTCGTAAATTAAATGGTGAATTTCTGTCGGTGAAAGTCCCAAAAAGTCGTCCAACGGAGAGTTGTTCCGAAGTAAGATATTTGTTTCTATGTCGTCAGGTATTTTCATTTTAGAACTGTCCTAATATTATTGCTGCTAACGGATCTGAGCTTTACGCCGTCACGCCTAGCCGATTCCCGTTGCGCAAAGATAATACTTTCGTATCAATTCTTTACCATCGGTCGAAAAATTTTTCTTCGGGGCGGGATGGCCGTAAATCCGATGTTATATGGCGTTGTTTTTTTGACCATAGCATTTACTGGTTACAAAGATATATGGTTATTACTTTTGTGCTAAATTATGCTTCGATAATGTCCCATAACGTGCGGCGGATTTGCGAAGATAGGAACTGCAAATGCAATTTGCAAGTTCAGGATTTGCGCAAATCTGCTGATGTGCGAAGTTTGCTTCGCATATCAGCGGATGGAATCCGCCGCACGATGTGCAAAATTTGCATTGCAAATTTTGCACATCGTTTTCGGGCTTTGCGTTCGGGCGGGTTTCGGAGCACAAAACTGTCAACTTGCATTAAACTTGAATAGAAGCAGAAAGCTCCAAGTTTGCACGTCACCCCGCCTGACGCAAAACCCGTGTTAGCGGTATGGCATTCTCGTCTGTAGTTCAGGTTACTTATCATTTTATCTTCCTACCAACTATTGTGTCACCCTCAATTAATAGTCTAACTGTTCAGAATAAAAATTCTGCTACCTGAATAGTCAATAAAGCATTTTGGATTTGGAAAAAGCCAAAGCCTAAAATGCCATTGATTTCTTCTGTTGCTCCTGTGCCAGTTAAAGCTTCTCTCATTAAAGATAAGTCCATAGAGAAAAAGCTATCAAACTTAAAAACTTGACCATTAATTTCCAATATAATATTGTCAAGGCTGTATATGTCAAACATAAGTCCGCCAGCACCGCCTCCTTTTCCTTCAGTTAAGGTTAAGCTAAGGTTAAGTTCTTTAGCAAATTCGTAGTCCAATAAATTAATGGAAGCACCTGTGTCAAGCAACAAGTTTATTTCAACATTGTTAGCAAGCATTGCTTTAATCATAGGATGACCAACTCCATTAAAGGAAAAAGGTATGCTAACATAACCCTCTTTGATAAAAGCCTCTTCAATATTTTTTATTTCCATTTTGTCCTAATGTTTGTCTGTTTCGGTGTCGGGTCGTTACGCTTACCGCTAACGTGCGGCGGGTTTAAGAAGTTGGCGGATTAAACGCTCGTCACTGTCCTCCGCTACAAAAGTAAATTACTTGCACTCACTTTCAACTTGTTCGTCAACCGCCATTTCTTAAACCCGTTGTTGGCAGCCGTATTTATTTTTCAATTATTTCGTAGCGAGAACTTTTTGTCAGTCGGATGCTGTTGTAGTCGTTAGTGTCCGCAAATTCAAATTGCCATAGAGAATAAAAATTACCTCGCTTTTCAAAAAATAATGTCTTGACTTTTTTCTTGGTGTGATGTTGCCACTGCCGGAATGGATAGAAAAGTTGTCGGATGATAACATTATCTGCCTGGCTATTTTTCGCTTCAATTAATGCAACTTGATTTTTCCTTCGTAACCAGCGTCCACTTCTGTCTGAACGCTCTCAGCGGTCAACTGTTGATTGCCGACATTGAAAGAAAATTTAGGAGTATATTTTCTTCCTCTGATTGTCAGCACGAGAGAATCATCTTCTAAGAAAGTCCGAACCAAACTTGCCGCATACGCAAAATCTAAATGTTGCATTTCGGAATTTCCTATTTGTGAAGTGTCAAGAATGAAATCAAGTTTGGAAGTGTAAATTTTTGCGGTGCTGTCTATGAGTGGAATGTCAATATATCCTTCGCCTTTAACAATGGCATATTCTCCGTTGCGTGTCGGTAAAAGAAAAACTTTGTTGTCTATGAAAACTTTGGGTCTGTCCTCACGAGAATCTTGTTTGCACAGAATACGAACTTCTTTTTCGTTTGTCTTTTTGAAATGTAAAGTTGCCCGCTTAATCTGCTCTGCAGAAATGATAAAAGGTTCTTTCTTGAAATTATGTTTTTGGATTTTGTATTTATCAAAAATTGCTTTCCAAGAATTGTCGTTCATAATTAAAATTGCAATGCAGGTTGCTGATTAAGTTTTTTATATCGTTTAATTGTTTGATTGATATATTCTTCATTAATGTCAATACCGATATAATTTCTGTTTCCGATTTTTTTACAAGCAATACCAGTAGTTCCGCCACCATTGAAAGGATCAAGCACGATGTCATTTTCTTTTGTGGAAGCAAGGACAATTCTTTTTAATAATGCGATAGGTTTTTGTGTCGGGTGTTTTCCAAATTCTTTTTCATCTTGTGTCGGTGTGGGGATAGACCAAACGGAACGCATTTGTTTGTCTGTTACTTTCATTTTGTCTTCAGGGAACTTTCCGTTTTTCATTAATTCATAATTGAAAGTGTGTCGTGCTTTTTTGTCTTTTCGTGCCCACAAAAGCGTCTCATGACTGTGAGCGAAAGTTGTGCAAGCCAAATTCGGAGCAGCGTTTGGTTTGAACCAAGCGATGTCATTGAGAATATGAAAACTTAATTTCTGTAAAAGGAAACCACACTGATAAATACTGTGCTGTGTCCCCGTGATCCAGATTGTCCCCTCGGGTTTTAAAATCCGTCTGCATTCGGAAATCCACGCTTCGTGAAATTGTAAGTCCGCTTCAAACCCTTTGCTCTTGTCCCACTTTCCTTTATTTACACTTACCATTTTCCCAGCGTGGCAGGTTACACCGTCATTTGACAAGTTGTAAGGCGGGTCGGCAAAAATCATATCTACATAATTGTCGGGGAGCTTTGCTATAACTGTCAAGCAGTCGTTTTGGTAAAGGCAAAAGTCGTCCGCTTTGAAAGCGGGAGTTATGCTTTCTGTCGTGCCATTTTTGGCTATGTGTTTTACAAGTTCTTCAAACATTTTTCAGTTGTTGTCTGGTCAAAGATACGATTTTTGGAATCATTGTCTGTCCGTCAGTGGTCGTGTCCTAATATGGCTGCTAACGGTTCTGAGCTTTACGCCGTCACGCCTAGCCGATTCCCGTTGCGCAAAGATAATACTTTCGTATCAATTATTTACCATCGGTCGAAAAATTTTTCTTCGGGGTGGGATGGTCGTAAAGCTCGTGTTATGGAATGTTATTTTTTTGACCATAGCATTTACTGGTTACAAAGATATATGGTTATTACTTTTGTGCTAAATTATGCTTCGTTAATGTCCCATAACGGTTCTGAGCTTTACGCCGTCACGCCTAGCCGATTCCCACAGTGCAAAGATAATACTTTCGTATCAATTATTTACCATTGTGCGAAGAATTTTTCTTCGGGGCGGGATGGCCGTAAATCCGATGTTATATGGCGTTGTTTTTTTGACCATAGCATTTACTGATCACAAAGATATATGGTTATTACTTTTGTGCTAAATTATGCTTCGTTAATGTCCCATAACGTTTTCGGGCTTTGCGTTCGGGCGGGTTTCGGAGCACAAAACTGTCAACCAGCACTACACTTGAATAGAAGCACAAAGCTCCGAGTTTGCACTTCACCCCGCCTGACGCAAAACCCGTGTTATATGCTGTGTTTCTTCCGCTGTCCATTTGTTGCTGATTTATTTTTGCAATTCTATTTTTTCAATGTTGTTTAAGTTGATTGGTTTAATGTTTGTCCCGATGAAGTGGTCGTTCTTTCCAGTAATTATGCTGTCTTGAATTATTAAAGTGTTAAAATAGAAAGTCTTTCGTTTCCCGTCTTTTTTTGTTACTCTAACTCCTGTATGATTTGTCACAGGGATAATACATTCTTTTTCATCTTTGTCTAATACTTTCACTTCTCGCAAAGAGTTTCCTGTCACCACACCGGGAAAAAAAAGAGGGAAAGCAACTAATACAGTTACTTTCTTTTCCTTTTGAGTGTCCGCAAGTTGTTCAATTAAACTTTGTGTCGTCATGTGATATGTCGCACAGCTTGATAATAACAAGGAACTTGAAATAAGCAGTCCTAAGATTTTTTTGTTTGATTTCATTGTCGAATATAATTAGCTTTTTAATGTTGTCTGCTTTGTTGGGCGTTTGTATGCCTGTGATAATTTTTTTCTTTAAAAGTCAACGTTGAACTGTCCACCGCTAAATGTTTGATAGATGCACAAAACTTAAAAGTTACTGCAAAGTCAGGTCGATGTCGAGTAGTGGACAGTCCACCGTTGACTTTACAAACTGTCTTGGTTGTGTGGTCGTCTTACATAGCATATAACGGATCTGAGCTTTACGCCGTCACGCCTAGCCGATTCCCGTTGCGCAAAGATAATACTTTCGTATCAATTATTTACCATCGGTCGAAAAATTTTTTCTTCGGGGCGGGATGGCGTAAAGCTCGTGTTATGGGATGTTATTTTTTTGACCATAGCATTTACTGATCACAAAGATATATGGTTATTACTTTTGTGCTAAATTATGCTTCGTTAATTTCCCATAACATCTACTTATACGAACTAAAGTTCGCATTTTTCCCATTCATAAGGGCATCTAAGGGGCTTTGAACCCTTTGAATAGTCCTGTTGCTCACATGCGTATATCTTTCTGTGGTCTTGGTGCTGGCATGCCCTAAGAGTTCTTGAATGATACGAATATCCGTCCCCGCCTCATGCAGGTGTGTAGCGAAGCTGTGTCGGAGTGCGTGGAAGCTCAAGTCTTTCAGTGTACCCGTTTTTAATTTGGCCTTCTGAAAAATTTTCTGCACACTTCTCGTGCTATAACAATCATAATTTTGCCCCTCGAAGAGCCATTCCTTAGGTTTAAATGCCTTATAATAATCACGCAGCGTTTCTAATAGTACTGGCGAAAGCATTACACAGCGATCTTTCTTGCCTTTTGCACTTTTGATGTGGAAGACCATTCGGTCCTTATCTATGTCTTTCACTTTTAGGCTCACTACTTCACTTACTCTTAATCCTCCGGCATAGGCCATATAAAGCATAGTTTTGTGTTTTAGATTAGATACGGCATCAAATATGTTTTTGACTTCTGCATGACTCATTACATTGGGCAGCTTATGAGATCTTCGTGGAAAAGGCAAATGAAATTCCCAATCCTTGAGCCCCAGCATTTTTACATAATAAAATCGCAATGCGCATATTGTAGTTATCAATACCGCTTCTCCCCAGCCCTCTTTTACTTTTTGCGTAAGCCATTTTTTTGCCTGACTGGGCGTTATCTCCTCAGGTTTTATTTTTTGAAAAATGAGCATATACTCCTTCATCGCAGCTTGATAGTTTATTATCGTGTGCCGGCTATATTGCTGCATCATGAGTGCATCGGTATATTGCATCATCGTATTTTGAATCGCTACCGGCAAGGCGGTGATCCAATCTTCATTTTGCTTTATCGCACTATATTTGCCCTCCTTTACCGTATGTAATAATACTTCGTCTGCTATATTTACTTCTATATGATTCGATCTCAACCTTTCTACCAATCCCTCTCTTATTGATTTTTGGTTTACTATGCGCCAGCATCTTCTTCCTTTGTCAAAATAGCGTGATCGGGTCGTTTTAATGATCTGATAGGCGATAGCAGTATAAGCCAGCTCTACCAAAATATATTCTTTGGCTTCAGGATGCTGCTTTAGGTGAGCTATGGCTGGTGATACTTGCTGCTCAAAAATTAAGTTAGGCACTTCCCATCCTGTTATTTTTTTGAGTTGTTCAAAGTTCCCTTTGCGAGCAGGTACAAACCATCTCTTGTCGGTTTTTAGCCATATAGCTCTTTCAACACCATTTTTAATCTTTTGACCGATCCCAAAATTACAATCTACTATCCAGCCCTTATTTTCTGAATCAACTATGCGCAAACTTTGTGATGGTTCATTTTCATGAATGTCTGCTATATCGGTTTTATGAACATATTGCTCAGTCCGAGTGGGTGCGTTGTCAGCAATAATATGAAGGTCGGCAAAATTTTCTTTTAGCTTGGCATATACGCTTTTGTCATAAGGCAAATACCAGGTGCCGTAGGTTTTGCTTTATCGGAGAGTACCACTTCTGCCCAGTTTTTCCTTAGCCGAAGGCTCGAGATAGGCCCTTATTCCTATCTTTTTACCTTCTTCTTTATAATAGCATAATGGGAATATCTGCATACGCTCTTATATCTGCTTTTGTAGCGACAAATATATCTATTAATTCATATCATTGTGTATTTATTTACCTTGTTTCAACATTATTTTTATGGGGATGCCTGCCCATCGCTGGCTTCGACTCTGCTCAGTAAACTATGGGCGGGCACTGAACACAGTCTATGGGCCAACTCAGGGGTTATGCTTTTGCTTCTCGCCACCCGCGGTATCCACCTATCTACACATAACAGAGGAAATTTCCAATTCCCATATTCAATATTCAATTCCGATGGTAGGCTGCCGGGTGACGCTCCTTCCCTAAGGCAAGTAATACCTTGCATTCAGATCTAAAACAAAGCTCTATCAAGAAGGCCGTGCCATTAACTTTTGCTCAAAAGATAAAAACACTGTTTATTATTCTCAATTTACAATGTAGGATAAAAGTTATGGTACATTTATTTGCAGTTTTAAGCATTGAAGGTTAAAGAAGTAAATAGGTTGTACCGGCTCTACCAAAGGATTTATAGGTTACTAAGCAAGCCCTTTGTACTGTGGTGGTGAAGTAAGATACCCACATTATTCTCTTATTAAATACGCTCTTGTAGGGTCGCGAATCCCTATACTAAGCCAAGCGGGTAATAGACTGCCTTGTCGCCAATTTATGAACACAAACTTGCAAGGGCACAAGCCCCTAAGCCACTAACAGGGAGAATCCATCTAGCCTGGGTGATAAAAAACTATAGGTGAATAACTTCGCCATAAGCGGCGGCAGTGGCTTCCATAATGGCCTCGGACATAGTGGGGTGTGGGTGCACTGCCTTGAGTATCTCGTGTGCTGTGGTTTCCAGCTTGCGGGCTACCACCACTTCGGCGATCATATCGGTAACATTAGCACCTATAAAATGTGCGCCGAGGAGTTCGCCATACTTAGCTTCGTAGATTACTTTTACGAAACCATCGCGGTATCCAGCGGCGGTGGCTTTGCCGGAAGCGGTAAAGGGAAATTTTCCTATTTTGAGTTCGTAACCCGCTGCTTTGGCTTGTTCTTCAGTAAAACCCACCGAGGCTATTTCTGGCCAGGTATAGGTACAGCCGGGTATATTATTATAATCGAGGGGCTCGGTGTGCCAACCGGCTATGGCTTCTACACATAGGATTCCTTCTGCTGAGGCTACGTGAGCGAGGGCTTGACCGGAGGTGATATCGCCTATAGCATAGATGCCTTTTACATTGGTGCGATAAGCTTCATCTACCAGTACTTTTCCTTTATCGGTGGCTATACCGAGGGCTTCGAGACCTAGGTTTTCCAGATTAGTGGCGATTCCTACGGCAGATAGGACGATATCTGCTTCTATGATTTCTGATCCTTTAACGTTCTTTACGAGGGCTTTACATTTTTTGCCTTTGGTATCTACGGATTCTACGGCACTACCAGACCTTATAGTCATACCGGCTTTTATATAAATACGGGTTATTTCTTTGCTCACGTCTGCATCTTCATTAGGCAATATGCGGGGTAGAAACTCCACTACGGTGACCTTAGTACCGAGGGTATGATAGAAGTAGGCAAATTCCATCCCTATGGCTCCTGCTCCTACTATAAGCATAGATGCGGGCTGTGTGGGCAAGGACATGGCTTCGCGGTATCCTATTATTTTTTTTCCATCCTGGGGCAGATTAGGCAGATGGCGGCTTCGGCCGCCGGTGGCCAATATGATATTAGAACCCTTCACTTCCTTTTTAGTGCCGTTGGCGGCGGTCACTTCTACCTTGCCACCGTGAATCAACTTACCAGTACCTACAATGACATCTATCTTATTTTTTTTCATCAAAAACTGTACGCCTTTACTCATTTGATCTGCAGTAGCGCGGCTTCTTTTTATGATGGCCGAAAAATCTGGTTTGGGCTCTGCGGCTATAATGCCATAATCTCTGGCGTGGGTGAGGTATTCAAATACCTGGGCACTCTTAAGCAGGGCCTTAGTGGGTATGCATCCCCAGTTTAAGCATACCCCTCCGAGGGATTCTTTTTCTATAATGGCGGTTTTCATACCCAGCTGTGCGGCTCTTATAGCCGCTACATAGCCCCCTGGTCCACTTCCTATAACAATGAGATCGTATGACATTTTTTTGTTTTTGGGGGCAAAGATACTGAATGGCGGGGATAAGTGCCTAGGTAAGAGCTATCCGTGGGAAGCACCAGGGATGGAAGGGGTTTTAGTACGGCGGGGAGCAGCCCGCCGTACCGGAGTGATAACGGAGCCCCGCACAGCCCGACGGCATAGTGGGAGCTATGCTTCCACTATGCCGGGGTGCCCAAAATCGCTTTTATAAAAAGTTTTTTTAGATAGGCAGAGATAATTCTTTAAAAAACAGTGGATTACAATGAGTAAATCAATAAAGAGAAATAAAGCGGTCAATTTAGGACGGTGGGACTTAACGGAGATCATTTATCTCTATATCGCCAAAGGCGGCGGTATCGAAGATAAAATAGCTATTTTCGCGAGGCGTAGGCTTGGTGTCTATTTTATTTATTCGATAGGTATAGTGGGTTCCATTTCGGGAGAAGATTTTGGCTTCGAAGAGCAGCCTGGTAGTTTTGCTTACCATTAGTCTTATCTTAAAATAGGGGCTGGTCCTATCCATAGGGGTGAGATCTATAATCTGATAGGGCTGACCTTCTATAGATTCTTCGCCCATCAAGAGTAGGAGATATCCTTTTTCATAAAGTTTATAGAGCCGAGCGAGATTTATTTCTGTTTCATTTCCTTCATAGGCGGTAATCTGTACTTCTTTTTCTCCGCGGAAATAGGTCCAGATAGTAACGCCATCACTCATACGAAGCATTTCATCCGTTTCAAGGTGATATTTATCGCCTTTTACATACACTTTGCCCACTTGGCTATCAGTGAGCTCACCGGCGGCATTTTCTATGAGAATGGAAAAGCTGGTTTCAGAGGATGGTAAGGCGGCATATCTCTTATTTACTTCATCGAGAATTTTTTTAGCGATAGTGGCATTATCCTGAGCCGCAGCCCCGAGGTGGCTGAGTGTCCATACTGAAAAAAGGAAGAGGAATCTCATCATTTTACCATTTAGTGTTTAGAGCAAATGGGGAGGCAGGGGTTTAACCCAGAATGCTCTCATCAGAAAAAATGCGCTCGAGTTCTAGGAGGTCGCTCACCATCACATCGCGTGGCTTACTGCCTCGGCTGGGTCCTACGATACCGAAAGCTTCCATCTGATCCATGATGCGTCCGGCGCGGTTATATCCGAGTTTCATTTTGCGCTGCAGCAGTGAGGTAGATCCGAGCTGTTCTTGTACGATGAGCCGTGCCGCTTGCAAAAAGATTTCGTCTATCTGGCCGAGGTCTAATTTTCCTTCGGCTTTAGCGATGTCTTTTTCATCTACAAATTCCGGGAGGATAAAAGGCTGCGGATATCCCTGCTGGCTGTGAATATGATTGAGCACATTATTTACCTCCTGGGTATCTACAAAGGGGCCTTGCATACGCACGATATCGCCATTATGGGAGAAAAGCATATCTCCCCTGCCGACGAGCCGATCGGCGCCAGCTAGATCGAGGATGGTTTTAGAGTCTACTTTAGAGACGACTCGGAAGGCGATACGCACGGGAAAATTAGCTTTTATGGTACCGGTAATAATATTTACAGTAGGTCGCTGGGTAGCGATGATGAGGTGGATACCTACGGCCCTGGCCAGCTGAGCGAGGCGGGTGAGGGGTAGTTCTATCTCCTTACCTGCGGTGAGGATAAGATCAGCAAATTCATCTACTACCAGCACGATATAGGGCAAGAACTGATGTCCTATCTCAGGGCTTAGGCGACGGCTTTGAAAGAGGTTATTATATTCTTTTATACTACGCACTCCGGCTTCCTTGAGGAGGGAGTAGCGATTATCCATTTCTATACACAGCGAGTTTAGGGTATAGATAACGCGACGCGTATCTATGAGGATGGGATCTTCCTCGTCGGGCAGTTTAGCCAAAAAATGTTTTTCGAGTTTTTCGTAGATGGAGAGTTCTACTTTTTTAGGATCTACCATTACAAATTTCAATTCAGCAGGATGCTTAGAATAGAGCAGGGATAGCAAGATACAATTAATGGCTACGGACTTACCCATACCGGTGGCTCCGGCGAGGAGGAGATGAGGCATCTTAGTGAGATCTGCTACGTGAATACCATTGCTTATGCTGGTGCCCAGGGCTATGGGCAGCTCCATTTTTTCTTTTTCTACATTAAATTTTTTCGAGGAAAGAATAGTGCGGAGGGATACGATTTCCTTGTATTCATTAGGGACTTCTATGCCTACCGTATCCTTGCCCGGTATAGGAGCTATTATGCGTATGCCTAGTGCGGAGAGGCTCATAGCGATATCATCTTCGAGGGTTTTTATCTTGCTAATACGGATACCCGCAGCGGGTTTTATTTCGAAGAGGGTAAAAGTGGGTCCTATGGTAGCGCGTGGTATGGTTACCTCTATGCTATAATTTTTTAAGGTTTCTTTTATGCGGTTTTTATTTAGTGTAATTTCATCATCGAGTATCTGCTGATCGCCCTGCTCATATTCCGCTAATAAATCGAGGGTAGGCATCACATAGCTGCTGAGTTCTAAGTGAGGATCAAAGGCTTTAGAGGCTAATTTTGTAGATACATTTATTCCAGGTTTTGTAATTACTGGTGCAGGCTCATCAGAAATATCCAGCTTGCTTACTTCTATAGTGGTTCCCTGCGAGGCTACTGATTTAGCAGATATGGGGGTATCTGCTTTAGGGGACGACTGCTTAGGGCGGGATGGCAGAGGGGCTAGCGCATCCGAGTCTTCCTGATCTTGGCTTTCTGTATCCTCCTCGGTCACATATTCATAATAATATCCCTCCTCGTCATAGTATCCATTTTCATCTTCATAATAGTGGGGACCCTCCTCATCAGCCGAATTTTCTATTTTGGATTTTGGGGACATATTTTTTCCGCCTTTGGTTTGAGCAGGTTCTGCTTTGCCGGCAGTATCTCTAATGGTGCTCAGCGCTGGCTTTTCTTTTTTACCATTTCCAAAAGGCCATAAAGACCTAAGGCTAAAAGAAGATGTTTTTTTATTTGTACCCTTAAGGGCTGTGCCATTGCTAAAGGATCCCATAGTGGGTACCCAATTCTCCGTATTAAAATTAAATATCCAAACGAAAATACCCAGGGTAAAAAAGATGAGTAAGATGCCTGTGCCAAAGAAACCAATATTTGCTTGCAATAGATTATTTAAATAATTTCCCATAGCTCCGCCAAATGGAAAGGGGAAATAACTAAAAACAAAACTAAATAGCAGACTCAGAAAGATAAGGCCAAAAAAAGAATAGGAAATGATTACGCGGGCATTCCACTCCAATTTTGTCGATAGAAGTCTAGCTCCGAGGCAGAGTAAAGCAAAAGAAAAAACAAAGGAAGCGAGTCCGGCAAAATTAAAAAAGAAACCATGTGAAATCTTAGCCCCGAGTTTTCCCAGTGCATTATCCACGATAATATTTCTATCGTGGAGCAATTCGCTGAGTGGAAGCGTGGCATAACTCTGATCTGCCTGCCAGGTAAAAAGATAGGAGAGGAAAGCAAAAAATAAATAGGCGCCTACCATCACTAAAGCTAATCCGGAAATTTTTACAAATCGCGGATCTTCTAAAGCAAAGGAAGGGAATGAGAAGGTGTTTTTCTTACGAGCCATCGCAGAGGGAAATTGGGTAGGGGTTTTAACTAGCAAAGATAGACAAAAAACTTAATTCTTAATAAAAACAAAACACAATAATGAACCAAATTAAATAAAAAGAGTAAAGGGCAGCCCCCCATAATGTGCTCCAAGCGATGGGTATAGGGTGGTCAATTATCTCAGTAATAAATGGTATAATAATAGCCATAACACAAAGGAATACTACCTATCCTATGAATGCCCTATACGATTAGTTTACGCGTGAAAAATAGTTTTTGGCAAACATGATAGCGTGAAGTAGAAAATATATCGGGTACGCCTATTGTTCTCATACGACCAGCATTAAGGTACGGATATGCCCAAGCCGGTGGGGTTAGAACAAAGATGTCCGAAAGGCATACAACGGGAACAAGAAACTGTTAATCTCTCTTCAGGGCAAATTTTTCAATTTTATTATAGAGATGACTGCGCTGAATATCTATTTCTTCAGCGGTCTTAGATACGTTCCAGTTATTTTTAGCTAATTTATACTTCAGGTATTGGCGTTCGGCAAAGTCTTTATAATCCTGAAAATTTGCAAAGCGATCATAATCCATGTCGGTATCATAGGCGGTGCTATTGCTGTTGCTGGTAAGCGCCGTAGAACTGGGTGTTACATAGCTGGATACATCGCGGGCGGTGATTTTGGCTTCGGACAGAATTACGAGGCGTTCTATTACATTGTGCAGTTCTCGAATATTTCCGGACCAATTTAATTTTTGAAGTTCGGCGATGGCTTCATCGGTGATACTTTTATGCTTAATTCCATATTCATCACAAATTTCTGCTATAAAGATTTCTGAGAGCAGGGGAATATCCTCATTACGTTCATTTAAGGAGGGTACGTGCAAGAGAATAACGGCGAGGCGATGATAAAGGTCTTCGCGAAAATGGTGCTCGGCCACCATTTTTTGGATATCTTTATTAGTAGCTGATATGATGCGCACATTTACAGGTATTTCGCGATCGCCTCCTACACGGGTGATGCGGTTTTCCTGAAGAGCCCTGAGTACTTTAGCCTGAGCAGATAGGCTCATATCACCTATCTCATCGAGGAAAAGAGTACCTCCATTAGCTAATTCGAATTTGCCAATACGCTGCTTTATGGCGGAGGTAAAAGATCCTTTTTCGTGCCCAAACAATTCACTCTCTATAAGCTCAGAAGGGATAGCAGCGCAATTTACTTCTATGATGGGTCCCTCCTTACGGGCAGATTTTTCGTGAATCCAACGGGCAACAAGTTCTTTGCCGGTACCATTGTTACCGGTGATGAGTATGCGTGCATCGGTAGGTGCTATACGGTCTATGCTAACTTTAATTTTTTTGATGGCTTCCGAATTTCCCACGATATCCCTTATTTTGGTAACTCGCCGCTTCAGGCTTTTAGTTTCGGATATGAGTACATTTTTATCCAGGGCATTGCGCACGGTGATAAGGAGTCTGTTAAGATCGGGGGGTTTAGCGATAAAATCGAATGCGCCCAGCTTTACGGCTTCTACGGCAGTTTCTGTAGTACCATGCCCAGAAATCATAATAATAGGCGCCTCAAAGTTATTATCCTGCACTTGGGACAGTACTTCCATACCATCCAGCTTAGGCATTTTAATATCTAGAAAAATGAGATCAAACTCCCCTGATTTAATCTTTTGAATGCCCACCACTCCATCTTCAGCTTCATCCACTTCATATCCTTCATATTCGAGAATTTCGCGCAGAGTACGGCGAATTCCCTTTTCATCATCTACGATAAGAATCTTGGTCATAATTTCGCTTAAGGTTTAGTGTTCACAAAATTATACATTCTACAAATGGGATGCAAATTTTTTTCCATTTCCACTAAAAAACTTAAATTGCATCACCGTTATGATTCATATTTTCAGATTATCCTGGATGGCTCTCCTGCTTTCTCTCGGAGTCCTCGCCCCTGCGCAGACGGACCGGATCGGATTCTTCTTAGACAATAATGCGAAAACCCAAATAATTCCCTTAGAAGTAGTAAACAATCTGCCCGTGATAACACTTCATCTGGGAGGCAACTATCCCTTAAAATTTATATTCGACACGGGAGCCCGCCATACCATTCTGTTTCAAGAAGAAATGCTTACGCTCCTGCCGAGTATGGTGAGACGGCCTATAAAAATAAAAGGATTGGGACCCGAAGCGGCTCTAGATGCCCTGAGCATAGCCGGAGTTACACTTACCTACCAAAATCTGAAAGGCATAAATCTCTCTTTAGTAGTATTACTAAACTATGATACCGATCTTTATGCGCAGACAGGAATGGAGATACACGGTATTATAGGAAACGATCTTCTAAAGATACTCCGTGCGGAACTTAATTATGCCCAGGCTAAGCTCACTCTGCGCCAACAGACCCACCTGCCGAGCAATAATAAAAAATGGGAAAAACTGAGTCTCCATTTTGCGGAAGAAAAACCATACATCCACGTGGGTATTATGCTCAATAATAAAGCGGCAGAAATACCCCTCCTCATAGACAGCGGATCCGGTATAGGTCTCACCCTTTTTCCATTTTACTATGAGCAAGAAGCACTGCCAGAAAAAAAAATTAAAACCTTTCTAGGTAATGGCCTCAATGGAAAAATGAGTGGATATGTAGGACGTACAGAAAAATTACAAATAGGAAATCTAACCTATAAGCAGGTGATAACTATTTTTCCTGATAGCCTAAGCACTGCCGCACTCGCGGTGCCCCAGGAAAGGCATGGCTCTATAGGGGGTGAGGTGCTCCGAAGGATGCGTATCCTATTTGACTATCAAAACCAATGTGTGTATGTAAAAAAAAATACTGGCTACGATGCCGAATTTACCTTTACACGCACCGGTTTTTATTATATCGCCGAGAGAAAGGAAGGAAAAAATATTTTTTTTATCTCCGATATCATACCAGGCACACCGGCTGATCAATTATTAAACCTTATGGATGAGCTGCTAAAAGTGGGCAATAGAAGAACGAATACAATGAGCTATGACGAACTTATGATCCATCTAAACAAACCAAGAAAGGGCAAATCCCTCCCTTTATTAATACGCAGGGAAGGCCTGGAAATATCACTCTCACTACCCATGAAAGAACTCTTGTGAAAAACATTTTCTCCATCTGGCTACTGCTTCTTCTCAAATCTCTTGTCCTCACTGCGCAGCGGGATTCTATTATGCTGCTCAATAGTGCTAATGCCGGCCTAGCGATGAAGATCCAACTGATGAATGAAGCCAGACAAAGTATAGAGATGTGCTATTATGCTATAGATGAAGATGAAACAGGCCGGTATTTTCTATCTGCCGCTATAGCCGCTGCCCGGAGGGGGGTAGAAGTAAACATTATTGTCGAAAATCATTTTTCAGATCTAAGCCGTGAGATGGTATTGCTACTCCAAAATAATGGAATAAATCTTCACTACTATAATCCTTTTAGGTTGCAAAAGGGTTTTAAAAACCTGAGTTGGATGCACGATAAACTCCTGATTACCGATAATCATAACATGGTAACCGGTGGAAGAAATATAAACAATCACTATTACGATACCCCCTACCCTACCGAAAATAAATTTATTGATATTGAAATAAGTATAAAAGGAGTGATGGCCGACAATGGTTCTCGCTATTTTAAGCATTTGTGGACATCTGCCTTCACATCTCCCGCCACTATACGCAAGAATAAAATAGACGAAAACAAATACTTAAAGCTTCTCTATACGATGGATAGTCTTGCACAACATCCGATGGTACTTAAAGACACTGCTCTACCCAAAAAAATATACATTCCGGATTCCTTAGCCTTTATACACGACTCTTACAACCAATGGCCTAAATCTTCTAATGTATCTCATGAGGTACTTCGCCTCATCAAATCAGCCGATAGCAGCCTGCACATAGAAAGTCCGTACGCCATAGCCCCTGCCCGCCTTTTCAAAGAATTGAAAAAAGCAAGAGAAAGAGGGGTAAATATTAGCATAGTGAGCAATGCATCTGCGACTACAGATGTACTTATAGCGGCAGCAGGATACATAAATGATCGCCGGAAATTTCTTAAAAATCATATCGCTGTATATGAATATCAGGGTCCGCATACCCTTCATTCTAAAACCGTAGTAATAGATGATGAAACCGTAATTATGGGATCATATAATTTTGATCATCTGAGCTATAAAATGAATTCGGAAATTATAGCTGTAATCTATCATAAAGAATTTGCTAAGGAGGTAGCAGAAAATATGAAAAACCGTCTAAAAGGATGCAAGCAGATATGGAAGCCCGGCCAAAAAAATGATAAGCTGGGTGGAAAAGAAAGACGTAAACTATATGCGTATAGAATACTACTTAAGCTATTTCCTGTGGTAAAGCGATTGGTGTGAAAAAACTTCTGCGGTGGCCACGAAATAGGATAGATAAGTGAATCTATCACTATCTAATAAGTAAGAAAGGCTTCCGGAGGGATAAGTCGAGCTTAGCTTGATAGATAGAAATTGATGGCCAAAGAAATCCTTTAAGATAAATTTAGGTAAAAATGACTATCACTCCTCCACACTATAACTATTACACACTTTTTCCAGCTGGTAGGCGGCATCTCTCACTCTTCGGGTATAGGCTTCCTCAAAATCATTACAGGCATTAGAAAACTGTTTCATTTGAAGAAATGCAATACCGCGGTAATAGTATATATAGCCATCCTTTGGGCTAAGTTGGAGTGCCTTAGTGAGATCTGAGCTGGCATCCTCAAAGCTTCCGGTCATCGTTTTCGCTATTCCTCGTCCTTTGTAGGCGGCGGTAAAAAAATTGTTAATCTGTATTACGCGATTATAATCTTCTATAGCGGCACCATATTTATGCACCATTGTTAATGCTGTAGCCCTTCCTTGAAAAGCGAGGAGATAATTGGGATTTTTATAAATGGCTTTATCGAAATGTTTGATTGCTTTTTTAAATTTGTTGGATTTAGAATATACACTGGCCATATTATAGTGTACAGTGGGATCTTGTGGAGCTACTTTTAGCACTTTTTTAAGGTCTTTTATGCCCTTGCGGAATTTACCGGATTCTATAAAGGCATTAGCACGGAGCTGAAGCAGTTCTTTGCGATTTGGATCTTTTTTTAAGCTTTTGCTCAGGTATTTTATCATTCCTTCATAATCTTTGTTTTGCAATTTTTGCAGGGCTTCAGAATAGTAGTATTTTATATTTTCCCGGTCGCGAAAACTCAGATCACTTTTTTTAGCTCTGAGTACCACGGTATCTATAAAACCTTCGAACAATGGAGGCAGATCCAGGGTGATGGTCTCTTTTTTTTGGGTAGCGGTCTCTGGGGAATTAGCTTCGAGTGCTTCATAGACGTTGGCATAAGGATCGGATCCCTCCTTTTTATTTGTCTTTTTTTTCTTTGCTCTAATTGGCTTTTCATCGCCGTAGAGTTCAAAATCTGTCTGTCCCGGCTGCGCAGTAATCAGCATCCCAGCCCACAGTAGGGAAAACAGGGTAATAAAAGCAACTAATTTGTTCATATTATCATATTCTTATTGCAAAATTACTTCATTTATGAGTTCTTGTTCTAAAGCCTTATTAATGATATTTTTTATTTTGTCTTTAGAATAGGCAAGTTCCTGTTTCAGGGGGGCGCTCTTTATGCGCAGGATGAGCTGTCCGCGTCTAAAATGGATGTCTTCGGTGCGGTTAGTAATCGTAGGGCCCATTAATTTATGATACATTTCTATGATTTTTTTTTCATTGATTCCATCAATGAGGTTATGCCGGTTTAAGAAATCTTGGATTACTTCACCCATGTTTTGGTCATTTTTTTTGCGTATCATTTTATTATTTTCCCTTTTTCGATGTAAATATGGTTTAATTTTTCTGAATAGCCCGGAAAAATTTGGTTTAATTCGTGGACTCCGGTATCGGTAATAAATATTTGGGGATATCCCAGCGTCTTTACTACGTCCATGAGGTGAGCGGTGCGATGTTTATCCAGTTTATCGAAGATATCATCTAGCAATAGAAAGGGCAAAATTCCTCGCTTTTGGTAAATATATTGGTGCAAACTAAGCTTGAGCGCGAGCAGAAAGGTCTTTTGCTGTCCTTGCGAACCCATTTTTTTTACCGCATTATCATTCACGATAAAATCCCAGTCGTCTCGGTGTATTCCCACAGAGGTTCGCCTCATAATAATATCAGAATTTTCGTTATAGTCTAGGAGATCCAGGAGAGCACAGTGCTGAATCTGGGAATTATAGGCTATAGCAGCCACCTCTTCATTACCGGCGAGGTCGTGATAGATTTGTTTTACTACCGGGGCCAGGTCATCAGTAAACAGTTTTCTTTTTTCATAAATAATCTGTCCGGCACTGTGGAGTTGTTCTTTATAGGATTGCAGCAGGAAAGCATCGGCCAAGGAAGGGTTAGCAAGGGCTCGGAGGTAAGCATTGCGCTGTCCGAGGGCTTTTTGGTAGATGATAAGGTAATAAAGATAAGCGGGATCAGTTTGGCAGAGAGTAGAATCTAGGATGCGGCGGCGGCTATCGCTATATGCTTTTATAACTTCAATATCGTCTGGGCTGAGCATAATAAGGGGAAAGCGTCCTATATGATCAGTGAGGCGGTCATATACCTGCCGGTTTATAGATATGTCTTTGCGCTGTCCGGGTTGTATCTTACATATTACCTCCTCCTCTTGACCGTTTTTTTCTATGATGGCCTCTAATCGGAAGAAGTTTTCGCCAGGATAGAGCAATAATTGATCTTGAGATTGAAAAAAACTCTTAGTGAGGCAGATATAATGAATGGCATCCAGCAGATTGGTTTTTCCGGCACCATTTAGTCCGGTAATGAGGTTATAGCCCGGTGCCAGATAGGCGGTTTCTGCATAATAGTTTTTAAAATGGGTAAGCACCAGGCTGCGGAGATACATATTGCAAAAATACAACCATCTGAGATGGTGCCCGTGGTAAGGCTTTTAATTTTATGTTTTCCATATTCAGCATGTCACTCTTTCCTATGGCAAATAGTAAATTCTCCCTGAAATAAAAAATATTTTTTTTTTTTTCTTGGTATCTAATCGCCATCCTTTTTTTGTAAATTTATCATCTTTTAGCACTAATAATGTACGTATAGTAAGAATATATTTTAAAGATACTAAAGAAAATTGTTCATTGATAAATTTTTATTTAGAAGAGTGGGTAAAATAGAAAACTAGTTTATAAATATAGATGTGACTAATGAGATAGTTCTCGTCTTTAAGATGAAAACAACATTTCCTTTTTCAATTTTTTTTATCCAGTAATTAATCATTATGTCATTATTATTGCAAACCCAGGTAGTATCTACCTCGACCGATTATGTAGGCCAAATAGTTCAGATGGCAGTAAATTATGCCCCTAAACTCTTAGGTGCAATACTTGTTTACCTTATAGGATCATGGATCATTAAAGGGATATGCAATGGATTTGGTAGGCTTATGAAAGCCCGACAGTTTGATCCCACATTACAGTCCTTTTTATTATCGCTAGTTCGTATCTTACTGCTTATTATGCTCATCTTATCTGTGGTGGGGATGCTGGGGGTAAATACCACTTGCTTTGCTGCCCTACTGGCAGGTGCGGGATTGGCGATAGGTGCAGCCTTAAATGGGTCATTAGGCAATCTGGCCGGTGGTGTGATGATGCTCATTTTTAAGCCTTTTAAAAAAGGCGACCTTATAGAAGCCCAAGGCCAGATAGGCGATGTGCAAGAGCTGAGAATCTTTAATACCACCTTGTTATCTCCTGATAGAAAAACGGTGATACTGCCTAATGGTCCACTCAGTACCGGCGTTATCACTAATTATACTACACATGGAAATTTAAGGGTAGATTTAGCTATGGCAGTAGATCCGAATATGGAAATAGAAAAGGCCAGGAGAGTAGCTATAGATGCTATGCTTTCACATCCAAAAGTATTGCGATCACCCCTCCCTGAAGTAAGTGTATTAAAAGTGGGAGATGGAATGGTTACGCTGGCCATACGTCCTTATTGTGCTCAGCCCGATTATTGGGATGTATATTTCGGAGCGCAGGAATTAGTAAAAAATGCTTTTGATAAAAACAATATAGCCGCTCCTATACCTCATAGAGTGATTATTAATAAATAAATAAATAAATCATACAATCTGTTTTCTTTGGTTTTTAGAACCCTTAAGTATTTATACTTGAGGGTTTTATTTTTTCTCCATAGTCCTTCCCTATTTACAGATGCCAGCTTACTTTCTGTGGCTCAATTGCCCCATAGCCATTCTGTAAAAAACTTTTTTCCTTCTGATATAGCTGCCATTTTATGATGCCCATTTCATAGAAATGGAGGATGCAAAAGGCTGGCGTTTTACTTTGAGTACACCTATTCGTTCAAAGATATTACCGATTATTAAAGAAAGTTCTTTCCTCTGTGGAGACTTCTCCGGCGGATGAGAAGATAGTGTAACTATTTATTAAGAAAAGAGCAAAGAAGAAATAGGGAAAATAGGTATCAAAAGAGGGCTAGCATCTTATTATTATATTTACCGCACCAAAACCATTTAAAGATGCTAGTACCGCAGTTTTCCGAAGTGCAAATGGATAAAATAATAACTCATTTTGTAGGAAACAAACAACGTGAAGAAATGCTCTTCCTCGCACCTGAGCTTACCCGACTGGCGCCACAGGCAGTATCCCATCTTCGATCCTATTTATTTGGCCGACTACCTCAGGACGAGATTTTTGTTTTTACACATCCGGTGTCATTGGAGATGAATGATGTTTTGGTCATAGCGGCCAGTATTTTTACTAATCACAGCGAGGAGCATTTTATCTCGGCCTCTCAGTCGCTGGCTCGCCTTCTGTTTGAAAAGACCGAACACCCTTTGATTAAAAGCGGGCATCTCAGCATAGTGTACCTTAAAAATGCCATACTAGATGATGAAATGACGGATGCCATTGGTATTTTTAAATCTGAATCCGAATCGCCCTTTATAAAATTTCATCAGGAGGAAGATGGCTACCTCATCCAGTGTGATATGGGCTTCGATATAAAAGGCTTAGACAAGGGCTGTATAATCTATAATACTGATCGCAGCGATGGATATAAAGTTATTTTGCATGATAATGTAAATAAAACCGGCGAAGCAGCCTTTTGGAAAGATGGTTTTCTGGAACTAAAACCACTAGGTAATAAATTTTTTCAAACCAGCCAGTATATGGCCATGACTAAGCGGTTTGTAGAACAGGAGCTCCATGATGCTGCCGGTTTTCAGCGTACTGATCAGATAGATATACTCAATAAATCTGTAAATTATTTTAAGACTAACGATCTGTTTAGCAAAACAGATTTCGAACAAAAGGTATTGGCAGATTCTGTTCTCATAGACCAATTTCGCTCCTTCGATAAAGAGTACCGCCGGCAGAAAGGTCTGGATATTCCTGCCGAATTTGAAATCTCCGATGCAGCGGTAAAAAAACAAGCCTCTACACTTAGGAGAATTTTAAAATTAGACAAAAATTTTCACATATACATACACGGACCTAAGGCACTCATAGAGAAAGGAGTAGATCCGGATGGCAGAAAGTTTTATAAGCTCTATTATATAAAAGATGAAGGATAATGGTCCTTTTTTCGGAGGATAAGATCAAGCAAATATTATTGCTAATGATTAACCATCACTCTCATAATGAACTCCTGTATCTTCTCCCACAATTAGCCTATAAATTTATAAGAGTTTCTATGTGATAGCCTACAGTATGAGAGGGATAAAAAAAAATGATACCTTTTAGGGCTAGTCATTTGCTCTAATTCTACCTAGAAGGGCACTAGGTTATTTTTTTATAACTATACTGATTACTCAAAATGCCATATTATATAGCAGTCTCATACCCGAGTGCATATTACAGGCATCCGTTTAATGACCTTACTGTGCACTTAGGGGATATTAATAGAAAACATTATTTTTGCCCATTAAGGAAGAGTAAGGGGGCAGCAAGCTCTTCTTCTTCATCCTATTGGGCTATTGTTTATAATCCTTTCTTCATTATGGTACGACTATTTTCAGCTTTTCTCCTTCGCTGTCCGCATTGTAAACAGGGCAATCTATTTACAGATAATAATATTTTACATCTCGGTAGTCTTGCAGAGATGCCTGATAAATGTACGGTATGTGGTCAAGATTTTCAGATAGAAGAAGGATTTTATTATGGGGCTATGTTTATCAGCTACATCTTTTTGGCCTTTCTTATGTTTGGTATCATAGGGCTAAAAATACTCTTTACCGGCTATGTGAGTACTATCGAACTTATAATTATTCTCGGATTAGTGATGTTATTTTGGCCTTATTGGTTTCGGCTGGCCCGTTCGCTCTGGCTTATGCTATATTATAAAACCCATTCTACTTTAGATGTACCACCAGATAAGGATTAGCCAATAAGAACATTAACATTATCGGTCATCGCCATTATGTTTTTCTATTTTGGCGGAGGCAGCTAGCGGGTGATCATAGGGAAATCTAATTGGAATAAGTAGGTTATTTCTGGCTTATAAGAGCCTCAATAACGGCGATCATATTTGTAAACTCAATTTCATTATAAAGCCTAGTGAGATAGGCTATTTTGCCCTCTTTATCTATGACCACATTGCGGGTAACCCCGGCCTCTTTATGGGCAAAAAGGCTAAAAATTTCCGCACCAGGATCCAGGGCCATCGGATAGGTAATGCCGGTTTGATTTATAAAAGATAATACTTTTTCCAGGGGTTCATCGCGGTCTATTCCTATGAGGACAAAATTTTGGTCCTTATACTTTTGCCATAGGCGCATCTCCAGCTCGGGCATTTCTTTTCGGCACACGCCACACCAGCTCGCTGTAAACTGCAATACCACTATTTTGCCGCGCAGGTCTCGCAGGTGCAAGCTATCGCCGGTGGTAAGATTCGCAAAAAAATCGGGGGCTTCATCGCCTATATGACGGATATACCCTTTACTATCTGCGGCTAGTTCTGCTATTTTATCTGCCTTTAGACTGTCCAGCACGTTTTGTGCCTTTGCCCCTTGGCAACCAATGATGGCTGCAATTAAAAAAGAAAAGTAAAAAAAGTGTTGGATGGACATTCTAATATCTTTTGGCAAAAATAAGCCCCATTGGGCATATTTTTAAGGTTATATTGAGCAAAAAACCAACGAAAAACCCTAGCTATCTAAAAAAACAGCATTAAAGTGGATCAATGTTGAAAACTAGCCAGTAGATGGTAAGGCTCTGTACTTTAATATTAAAAATATTGTAATTATCTTTGCAGGCTAATTTTTATGGCGAAACCCAAAATAACCAAGGAAACCTATCTGGAATGGTATGAAATGATGCTTCTTCTCCGCCGTTTTGAGGAGAAAGCGGGTATGCTATACGGCCAGCAAAAAATCCGCGGTTTTTGCCATTTGTATATAGGTCAAGAGGCTATAGCAGCCGGTCTCTATTCCGGCCTTCATGCCACAGATCCCATAATTACTGCCTATCGGGATCACGGTCTGGCCCTGGCAAGAGGGATTACAGCACGCGAATGTATGGCTGAGTTATATGGCAAAATCACCGGATGTAGCAAAGGCAAGGGAGGAAGTATGCATTTTTTCTCAAAGGAAAAACACTTCTATGGCGGCCACGGGATAGTAGGGGCACAGATAGCCATGGGTGCGGGGATAGCCTTTGCCGATAAATATCGGGGAAATAAGCGTGTTACTGCTTGCCTATTTGGCGATGGTGCCGCCCGCCAAGGTATTCTACACGAGACCTTTAATATGGCTATGCTTTGGAAACTGCCGGTGGTGTTTATCTGCGAAAATAATCGCTATGCCATGGGTACTTCCGTAGAGCGCACCTCTAATGTGACTGATCTGGAAAAACTAGCCTTATCCTATGATATGCCCCATCTATCTGTAGATGGTATGGACCCGGATGCTTGCTATACTGCCGTAATTGAAGCAGCCAGCTATGCCCGTAAGGGTATGGGACCTACTTTCTTAGAGATAGAGACCTATCGTTATAAAGGCCACTCTATGTCCGATCCACAAAAATACCGCACCAAAGATGAGGTAGAAGAATATAAAGCCCAGGATCCCATAGAGAGAGTAGAAAAAATTATTCGCAGTAAAAAATATGTCCCCGATGCCTGGTTTCAAGAAGTGGCCACTAAGATTAAAGGCATCGTAGATGACAGTGTAGAGTTTGCAGAAAATTCTCCCTTCCCGGAGCCTGATGAACTCTACCGAGATGTATATGTGCAAGCGGATTATCCTTATATCAAAGATTAATAAAAATAAAAAACATGTCGCAAAAAAAGCAACCGGTGGTAACCCCAAAAGAAGTAAAAACCACCGATTTTCCGGAAATCAATATTGAAGCATCCTATAATAAGGCCAATGATTTTTTTACCAAAAACAGCAGACTCCTCACTATTATAGGCTCAGTGCTGATGGGTATAGCCGTGTTATATATGTTGTTTACCAAGTGGTATTTGCCCGGCCAAGAAAAAAATGCTCAGGAAGCTATGTACCATGCCGAAGCCCTCTTTGCCAAAGATAATTTTGAACAGGCACTTAATGGAGATGGCACCAATGCCGGATTTTTACAAATCATAGATGAGCACAGTGGATTTACGAAGTCTGTAAATCTGGCTCACTACTATGCCGGTGCCTCTTACCTAAATCTGGGCAATTATAATGAGGCCATCGCAGAGCTCAATAAGTTTAAATCTTCTGACCTTATCCTCAGCGGTATGGCTAAGGGTATGATAGGAGATGCTTATATGGAACTGGGCGAAAAAGAAAAAGCGGTATCCCAATATAAATCTGCTGCAAATGGCAGCAACAATGATTTTACTGGGCCCTACTGGCTTATGAAAGCGGGCCAAGCCATGGAAGATACCGGTGACGCAGATGGTGCAAAAGCTCTGTACGAGCGAATAAAAGAGAAATATCCTAAGGCACCCCAGGCAGTAGATATAGATCGCTACCTACAAAGGGTATCGGCAAATGAATAATCCTATCATTTATTTTATTATAAAAAAGCCTGTACCCTTCATAGTATGGGCTTTTCTATTTTTTATTCTTTAGTATGGCTACACATCACAAAAACTTATCCACACATAACCCCGCCGATATCCCTTCGCTGCCGGGTAAGAAAATAGGTATCGTAGTATCTGAGTATAATACCGATATCACCTCGGCCCTATTAGCCGGAGCCCGGGAAACCCTGCTGAAATATGGCATATCAGCAGCAGATATTACGGTATCTTTTGTGCCGGGCAGCTATGAATTGCCCCTAGGTGCCCAGTTTCATATAGACCATCATAAATGCGATGCCATGATCGTTTTGGGATGTGTAATCACCGGAGAAACCAAGCATGATGAATATATTTCCCATGCAGTATCCCAAGGGATTATGCAGCTGGGTTTATTCTATAAAAAGCCTTTTATTTTTGGTCTGCTCACCCCGCTAAATAAAGAACAGGCGATGGATCGTGCCGGTGGAAAACACGGTAATAAAGGTGTAGAAGCCGCCGTAGCAGCCTTGAAAATGTTAGCCTTAAAAAATATCGCTAAAAACACGCCTGCATTGGGATTTAAATAGGCCCACAATATATAATATCACACGATAATAATAGGCTATGATTAAAGTATATACAATAGATACCGGCTATTTTAAACTGGATGGTGGGGCAATGTTTGGTGTAGTACCCAAAACCATCTGGAATAAGCTCAATCCCGCCGATGAAAACAATCTATGTACCTGGGCCATGCGATGCCTGCTCATAGATACAGGATCGCACAGGGTACTTATAGATACTGGTATGGGAAATAAGCAATCGGAAAAATTTTTTAGCTATTATGAACCCTCCGGCTCTGCCACCCTATTTTCGTCGCTAAAGGCAAGAGGATATCATCCGCAGGATATTACCGATGTTATTCTCACTCATCTTCATTTTGATCACTGTGGAATGGCTACTATCTATGATGAAAACAAGGCCCTGAAGCCCTCATTCCCCAATGCTGTGTACTGGAGCAATGAAGAACACTGGCAGGAAGCCCTGCATCCTAATCCGCGTGAAAAAGCCTCTTTTCTCAAAGAAAATTTTCTGCCCCTACAGGAATGGAATATGCTCAAATTTGCCGCTGAAGGGGATACCATCACGCCGGAGATAACCATACGACTGGGGTATGGCCATACTCGTGCTATGATGCTGCCAGTGATCCATACCGGCCACAGGCTTATCTATTATATGGCCGATCTTATCCCCTCCTCCTGGCATCTGGGACTGCCCTATATAATGGGCTATGATCTGCATCCCCTTACCACGATAAGCGAAAAACAATTTTTCCTCCAAGAAATAGTTGAAAAAAATGGCATTATGTTTTTCGAACACGACCCCCTAACTGAGGCAGCCGATCTAAAAATTACAGAAAGAGGAATAAAATTAAATAACACCTATAAATTTGAAGGATAAAGATAAATATTATTATCTTTGCGCTCTATTTTTTTGGCGTGGTAGCTCAGGCGGTTAGAGCGCAGGATTCATAACCCTGAGGTCGGCGGTTCAATTCCGCCTCACGCTACATTAAAACCCGTCTTTTATGGCGGGTTTTTGCTTTATAGTTTTCCTTCTCAGCGGTTTTCCTATGAGTATATTTCTCCCTCCTCTAGCAGCCATACTTACACAACCAATGATATAGCACAGATGTCTTTTTGCCATTTAGTTTAGCCCAAAATCAGTATTAGAAATTTATGGCCAGATAATTCTACTTCCTATCTATTTCTGTACTCATTTTTTTGTCCTCAACCTAGTTTTTACTACGTCTGCGGTAGAAAAATTCCATGCCTCATAGCTATTTAATACAATTTCCTTTCATTCCAAAGTCTAACGCTGATCGCAGGTTTAAGGGTGCTGATAACGGTAGTACAATAAAACAAAATAAACCCTACTCTTCCGCTTATGCCATTGGACTTTAGTAGGGCTTGCTCTATAATTCCACATTAGGTGCTTATGGGGAGGCCTGCCCTTCGCCAGCTTCGAATCCGCTCAGCCCTCCTCAGACGGCACTCTTCTTAATAGCTAATTTTTTCACAGCATTTTTCTTAGCTGCAATCTTTTTAGCTGTTACTTTTTTTGCTACCGTTTTTTTGTAATTGCTTTCTTAGTCACCGGTTTCTTAACTGCAGTTTTGGAGGCAACAGTTTTAACAGAAGTAGCCTTATTAGCTCCTAATTTTTTCACAGCATTTTTCTTAGCAGAAGATTTCTTAGTGACCGTTTTTTTATCACTGCTCTTCTTAGCATTTACTTTTTTGGTAGTCGTTTTATTATCTGGGGATATGCGCTCATAGTAGCCTTCAAAATGACGGATAATTTCATCCCCAAAGCGGCTACAACTCACCTCCTTAGCCCCCTTCATTTCACGGGCAAAATCGAAGGTAACTTTTTTGGCCTGTATAGCGGCAGTGATGCCTTTTTGGATCAGCTTAGCGGCAGCATCCCAACCCATATAATCAAACATAATAGCACCTGAGAGGATGACCGAGCTAGGGTTTACCTGATTGAGTCCGGCATATCTGGGCGCAGTGCCGTGAGTAGCTTCAAATACCGCATGGCCGGTTTCATAATTGATATTAGCTCCCGGTGCTATGCCTATACCCCCTACCTGTGCTGCCAGAGCATCAGAGATATAATCGCCATTGAGATTGAGGGTGGCGATGATGTCATACTCTTCCGGATGTAGCTGTATCTGCTGTAAAAAATTATCGGCTATTACATCTTTCACAATGATCTTTTTAGCCTTTATAGCACGGGCCTGCGCTTTATTAGCCTCTTTCACGCCCTGCTCAGCGGCTAGGCGATCATAAGCTTGCCAAGTAAATACTTTCTCGCCAAATTCGCGCTCAGCGAGCTCATAGCCCCAGTTTTTAAATGCTCCTTCGGTATATTTCATAATATTACCCTTGTGTACGATGGACAAGCTTTTGCGCTTATACTTTACAGCATACTCCAAAGCAGCACGTATGAGGCGTTCACTCCCTTCCTGAGACACCGGTTTTATGCCTATAGAAGAAGTATTAGGAAATCGAATATTTTTTACATTAAATTCACTTTGCAGAATAGCTATTATTTTTTTGGCATCATCGGTGCCTCCCATAAATTCTATACCAGCATAAATATCTTCGGTATTTTCGCGAAAGATCACCATATCCACTAATTCCGGATTGCGCATAGGTGAGGGCACACCGGGATAGTATCGTACCGGACGCAGACAGGTATAGAGATCGAGCTGCTGGCGCAAGGCTACATTCAGCGAGCGTATTCCACCACCTACCGGTGTAGTAAGAGGACCTTTTATAGCAAAAAGATATTTATCTATGAGCTCCAATGTTTCCTCCGGAAGCCAGGTACCGGTTTGTCTAAACGCTTTTTCGCCGGCTAATACTTCCAGCCATTCTATCTTACGCCTGCTTTTATAGGCTTTCTGTACGGCTGCATCAAATACTTTACGAGCCACCGGCCAGATATCTACTCCTATGCCATCTCCCTCTATGAAAGGAATTATTGGATTATCCGGTATCACTAACCGTCCATTTTCCATTCTTATTCTTTTTTCGCTCATAGGTATGATTGTTATTTTAGCTTAGGGAGTGCAATAATAAACTTTTTAAAACAATAATAAATATATAGGCATCTCTATTATCGCAGCTTTCTTCTCGATATTAAGCTGAGATATAATTCTTTTACAATATACTTATTATGGGATACCAATCAAGATTATATTATCCGGATGATAGAATAGCTATACAAATTCAATTCATCTTCCAAAAAAAAATTATCAATACATAAGATTTTAGGATAGATAGATAGATTCGTCCTCATTATTACCGGCTGTAAAAACAAACCACAGCAGCATCACTATCTCTCCTAGCCACCGCTTAATAAACTAACTTACAATCACGCATAAATCAATAGATAGCATTGATCGTATAAGTATGATCGCCCACGGTAAAACTTTGACCGGATTTCTTTCCATACATAGCCATAAAGATGGGGCTTTTGTCTGAAATAGGCTGCACCGTTTGGCCATCCATTAAAAGCGATTTAGCAGCCGTGCTTATATAAAAAATGTGTGTATCTGTGATAACCAGCGCACCCAGATCGGCTACTTCACAGGCATCGGTACTGAGCAAGTGCAATCGCTTCAGATCGGCCTGGGCCTGATCTAGCTGCAATTGGATACGCTGAGCCATATCCGAGGCTTCCTGCTGGCGGGAAATATCCTCGGAATCAATGGTATTATCTTCATCCAGATCTGCACCACTGCGAAAAGCTTCCAGGCTTTCGGATAGTGCGGCTATATGGGCAGTCATCGCCGATACGATATGATCTTTCATCACTGATTTGTGTAACATAGAATTATAAAGTTTAAACCCAAGCCTAGCGCTATAAATGAAGCTAGGTGATAGGCTATATGTGGCAAAGATAAATAATTTGTGGTAATGAGCCGATAAAAACCTATGCTTCACTGCCCGACTACTCGACTGCTCGACTTTGCGGCCACAGGTGACTGTTATCTTGAATCTTGATTCTGGGTGCCGAGTAAGTTGTTTGTTTGACGTCTTGCTTAGATATTCTCCACCACAGCCTTTACATCATTTCATACTCCCATACTGTTTTGCAGCGGTGCATAATCTTTTGGAGATATGATGGGCATAAGAAGCGGGGGAAAGGATTTGGGCAAATTCGCCATAGCTGAGTATGAGCTGCTCCCATTCAAAATTTGGGATGAGATGATAACTAAAGACATAAGATCCTTTATTTTTAGAAAGCAGATGCTGACTATGCTGAAGAGGTTTGGACAAAATAAATTGTGCGGTGGGAAGAGAGAAGCGAATTTCAAACTTTATATGCCTTTTCCCGGCCGGCAAAGTCACTCCTACGAAACTATCAAAATAAGTAGCTGTATTAGGCCGGTGGCGATGATCAAAGGGTACAGACCAAGTCTGAATATGAAGCATGCGATCTAGGGCTAGGTTTTCCAGACGAGACTCTTCGGAAGGCTTTTGAGCTTCACGCCAACCATATAAATACCACCTATTTCTATATTCTTTCAAAAAATAGGGATGGATATAACGGTGCGTCTTCTTTTCTAAAAAAGACTCATAACTAATCCGCAAGGGCTGCTTACGCACAATAGCCTCATGCAGGGTGAGCAAAAACGACGCTCCTGCGGCATAAGGGGCATGATCTAATAAAATAACGGGTTCTTCAGAAGGTGAAATATGCAAAATATTTTTGAAACCCTCCAGCAAAGAACTATGTTCCTTATAAAATGGATGCTGGGCAGCTAGCATAAAAAATCTTTGTATCTCTTCCAAACCAGCCACCTGCGCCGGATTAAAAAAGATACTAAATCCCTCCTTCCTATAGCGATAGGGCCTATTGCGCTCCCGGACGATTTCAATTTCAAAGATATTCTCAAGATTCTCGAGATCATTTATAAGTGTTCTGCGACTTATGGAAGATTCCCTCGGCAAAGCATTATTAACTAAAATCAACATATTATCTAAACCTGCCACGCCGCGATACAAAATTTTATCCAGAATTTTGTATCTTAATAAAATGTTCTTATTTTGAGCCACTTTTAAACTAATTAAACAATAAAAGTAAAAATTTTTAGGATAGTGCAGAGAAACTGCACTAAACACATGGTATATTTGTGGTAAAAATAAAACCTTCGAATTGAAAACAGTAAGAATATTAAAGGTAATCTTTGATTGTAAGGTTATTCCAGCAGAGTTACCAGCCTTTAGAGCAGCAGTAATAGAAAAGGCTGGGCGAGAACATCGCTTATTTCACAATCACTTGGGAAAGGAGGAATATGTTTACGGTTATCCGCTTATTCAATATAAAAGTGTGGGCAGAAAACCTATGATCTTCTGTATAGAACAGGGAGTGGAGGAGGTACACCACCTTTTTAAAAATAAAAGCTGGGAACTAATGATCGGAGATCGCCCAATAGAAATGAAAGTCGAAAATCTAAAATTAGAATCCATCAAACTCAATATCTGGGATAAAATGATCCCCTATCAAATAAGAAACTGGGTAGCACTGAATCAGGAAAATTATAAAGAATTTCTAATAATTACCAGTTTAGTAGAAAAAATAAAATTTTTAGAAGCGAAATTTATAGGCAATATTATTTCCCTGGCTAAAGGTGTGGAATGGCAAGTAGAAAGAGAAATAAAGTGCACTATTACCCACTACAATAAACCTGTGCCAGTGATGGTAAAAGGGCAAAAAATTATGGGCTTTAACCTAGAATTGGAGACTAATATATATCTGCCAAACCATATAGGTATTGGTAAAAATGTAAGTTTAGGGTATGGAATGATTTTCAGAAAAGAAATAGAAATAAAAGAAAAATAATGGAAGTGAGAAATAAACAAAGAGATATGGTTTATATGGCTGCTTTATTACACGATATTGGAAAATTTTCACAGCGAGCAGATGGTTTTCTAGACCAACCAAATATGTTGGAATCCTATTCAAAAGAATTAGCAGGCTATATTTGTCATAAAACACAAAGCGGAAGCTTTTCCCATCAGCATGTAATATGGACAGCTGATTTTATTGATAAAAATGAAGCCCTTTTCAAAGCATTTTTTGACGAGAAATATAAATCTGATAAGGTGACACAGGCAGAAGACAATCTAATTAATTTAGCAGCCTACCACCATTACCCATATACAGAATTACAAAGCCTCATCCAATTAGCGGATTGGTGGGCAAGCGGAATTGATAGGAATAAAGATATCAATTATTCTGAAAAGCCAGACCTAGGCAAATATAAGTATAAAAAACAAAAATTATACAGTATTTTTGATTCTATTGAAATTAACGGCCAGAACAATAGTGAAATACCTCATGCCCATCCACTGAATGCCTTGGAAGTAAGTAAGGAGAGTTTTTCCATTCCATATACTGAATTTGGAGATCTCACCGCCGATTACAAAAACCTATGGGATCAGTTTTGTACAGAATTTAAAACGCTGCCAACTGAGGATTACAAAGGGTTTGAAAATACATTATTTTATCTTTTAAAAAAGTATTTATGGGCCATACCAGCCTCCACTAATGACAATCCCAATATTAGCCTTTTTGAGCATCTAAAAGTGACAGCCTCTATCGCCCAATGCCTTTATGATTATAAGAGTGAGCATCCGGATGTTTTTCAATTTGATGATGGAAATTCAAAAAATTTAAACCTTCTAGGTGAACCTCTTCCACTGCGTATGTGGTGTATAGATATCAGTGGCATTCAGCAATTCATCTATAATATACCTCACGCTAAAGCAAATAAAAGCCTAAAGGGTCGCTCCTATTATATTCAAATGATTATAGATACAATCATTCATAATATAATATCTCATCCGGACATCCAGGCTACATTATCTCACGTCATATATTCCAGTGGAGGAAAATGCTTTTTGATATTGCCCAATACAGAAAAAGCAAATAGTGCTATGAGTAAAATAAGGAAGGAAGTAATAGAAGAAATCTGGGATACATTTAATACCAGTCTTTATGTCTGTTTTGGATGTGTGGCATTCAGATATTCAAAACCAAAAAATAGCAATGAAACAATTTCACATTTAAAAATATTTACGGAGTACAGTACTGAATCCATTAATCTTGGAGAATTATGGAAATCATTGATAGAAAAAACGGCTGAAACAAAAAATAAAAAGTACGACTATCTGATAATCAATAATGACTCATTTATAAAACTCTTTGAACCCATAGGAAACGGCGGTGAAGATATATGTATGATATCTGGTGAAGAATCTACTGAGTTAGTAGCGATGGATGATGAAGAACCAGAAGAAAGAGTTTTGCCATATATTAGGGATCAAATCGCATTAGGAAAACTTTTACGAAATCATGAATACCAGACCATTAAGAAAGCTAATCAAGTAGATAATGATAAAAAAATAAGCCTATTATATCAGGACTGGTATTTCGATAACGATCTGCATCCCCAAATTTATGAAGGTCTCATTTATAAAACGATAGATGGAAGCATTGATTATATACCTAGTGTAAAAAGTGGAAAACATAATGGCTATGGCTGGCGATATTATGGCGGAAATAAAGTTGCTATGAGAAATCATCGCCCATTGTCTTTTGAAGAATTGGCATCCGGAGCTGAAGATGGCCGAATAGAAAAATTAGGGTTCCTAAGAATGGATGTGGATGGCCTAGGACAGATATTTATATCCGGCTTATCAGATGAGATTAAATGCTTTTCTGCCTATGCTACATTATCAAACCAGTTAGATTATTTCTTTAGTGGATATCTAAATGTATTGAGAAATGCACCAAAATATAAAGATCGAGTAAATATTATTTACAGTGGCGGCGATGATCTTTTTGCAGTAGGCAGGTGGGATAAAATAATCGAATTTGCAGCAGAGATCAGAAAAGAATTCAGGAATTATGTAAATAGAGATGATCTTACCATCTCAGGTGGTATCACGATCGTGGACAATAAATTTCCCATAGCGAAAGCCGCTGAAATGGCTGGCGAAGCTGAGGATAAGGCAAAAGATTTAATCTATAACGAAATTAAAAAGGATGCTATCAATCTCTTTGGGATAAGTGTGAACTGGAAAGAAGAATGACCGCAAATAGAGATGTGGAAAGACCGATTAGTGAAATGGTTAGAAGAGGATATTATTTCAAAGGGACTTATACGACATATTTTTAACTGGTATGAAGTGTTTACGGTGAGTAAAGGAAAAGATTTAAAATGGAGATGGAACGCCGCTTATCAGCTTTCGCGGCATCGTGACAAGGGTAGGGATGACCCCACTAAATCAGCAGCTATAAGAGAACTGATGGAATTAATCCTTTTTAATCTGGTAGATCAAAAATTTAGGTTTGAAGCCTTTATAGTAGCCGTACGATGGGCTGAATTATTAACAAGAAAATCAAATTATAAATAAAAATGGGAAAAACAACAATTCCGTTAGAATTCCTTACAGAAGGAATTAGCGATTTATCCGTATTGCAAAACAATGGCGAATTTTTTGCACAAAAAAAGGTGAATAAAACAGATCAAGGCATTTCATCAACTAAATTAAGGAAATTTTTTGGTCACATTAAAAAATTACAGTCTAATTTGGGTATACGCCACTATAACAACGGATGACTGAGCGATCCACAAAGTGGTGAATGTCCGGTGGACATTCAAGCGAAGGAATTGTGCGGCAGCACATTGACCAAATTCCTGACGAAGAGAATTTATAAAAAAACAAAGCATTCATGCATCATCCACTATAACAACGGATTGCGACGCTGTTGGGACGTTGCCTGCAACGTCTCATCAGCCAATCCGCACGTATGCATCATCCACTATAACAAGGATGGCAAAGAAACAGCCGGGACATTCGCATAATATAAGTTTTGTAGCAAGCCCTCATAGTACCATAGTTTATCTCTATCAGTTGCCCTTTCTATCTTTATTCCTTTAACGTATATAAATCAATCTCATTGGTAAGATACGTGCAAGTTCTGAGTTAAGCTAGCCTGGGCGATATCTAGGAACTTGAGGCTAACTTTAAGGTCTTGTAGCCAAATCTATGGTTCTAATAATAATATTATTTGTAGTTTTGATCCGCATTTACCGTTCATGAAATTATCCATCGTCATACCAGCCTATAATGAGGAGAAAACCATTCACTTAATTTTAGACAAAGTGAAGGGGGTAAACCTAGTACAAAATATAAATAAAGAAATTATCCTCATAAACGACTGCTCCACAGATGATACTGAAGGGGCCATCATTCGTTATATAAATGCACACCCAGATCTAGAAATAAAGTATTTTAAGCATGAAGTAAATAAAGGAAAAGGGGCTGCCCTACATACGGGTATCAAATCAGCTACCGGACAATGGATAATAATACAGGATGCCGATTTAGAATATGATCCCCGCGAATATACATTACTACTACAGCCGATTTTGGATGGCTTTGCAGATGTTGTATATGGTTCGCGCTTCTCCGGCGGTAAGCCACACCGTATATTATTCTTTTGGCACACGATCGGGAATCAGTTTCTCACCTTACTTTCTAATCTGTTTACTAATCTCAATCTCACTGATATGGAAACCTGCTATAAACTTTTTAGGAGAGAGATTATACAGGGATTAGAACTAAAGGAGAATCGATTTGGTTTTGAACCTGAGGTGACGGCAAAAATTTCAAGGATTCCTGCTATTCGCATCTATGAGATAGGCATATCTTACTATGGACGCTCTTATGAGGAAGGGAAAAAAATAGGATGGCGAGATGGATTCCGGGCTATCTATTGTATTATTAAGTATCGCTTTATCTCCTAATTATGAATAGCTTCTATGCGGGATACTGAAAAAAGATTTATGTATAAAGATAGGGATATCGAAGGGATGGCTACACTGGAAGTCATCTCCGAAGCCAATAATTTTAATGAATGGATGTACCATAGCATATCAAAAAATCTTTCCGGAAAAATTTTAGAAATAGGCAGCGGCATAGGCAATATATCCGAGTGTATTATAAAGGATAATAGAGAAATTTTTTTGAGTGATATCCGCGAAAACTATTGTGGCTATCTGCAGGATAGATTTGGTCATCATCCAGAGGTATTGGGTGTATTAAACTTAGACCTTGTACACGAAAATTTCGAGAGCCTATATGCTGCTCAGCTCGGCTATTTTGATGCCGTATTTGCACTCAATGTCGTAGAACATATTGAAAACGATACACTGGCTATTGCCAACTGTAAAAAGCTGCTGAAGCCAGGCGGCACATTAGTTATTTTAGTGCCCGCCTATCCGGCTTTATATAATACTTTTGACAAGGCATTGGCCCATTATCGCCGTTATACAAAATCCAGCCTCACAGCGCTCTTGGTGAAAAATGAAATGAGGGTAAAAAAGAGTTTCTATTTTAATTTTGCAGGGATAACCGGTTGGGTGTTTTCGGGTTCTATTCTCAGGAAAAAGATCATCCCTTCCGGACAGATGAGACTCTATAATCGCCTGGTTCCTCTATTTAAGATCATAGATAAGATTGTTTTTAATTCAGCCGGCTTATCAGTCATTGCTGAAGCAGAAAAATAGGACCTGTACATCGGGTATGCTACAAATGCTATTATATAAACATTTTTTTTTGAAAGGTTATCTTATCTATGTATCGGTTTTTATTAGATTCCTCCGCCTTAATAAAATTTACTTACATTTGAGTCAAAAAAAAGCAGAAAACAATGAGAAGTTTTTCAAGAGAAGAGATATTAGCCGATTTCCAAAATTGGCAGACTATGATAAAAAAATATCAAAAGCCGAATTTTTCAAAAGCATTACGCCAGGTTATCAGTAGTTTTGGACTATTTTTAGGTCTGTGGTTCCTGCAATTTTGGTTATTCGATTTTTCATCTATTTACACCATCCTAGTAGCCATAGTAAATGGCTTTTTACTAGGTCGTATCTTTATCATCCAGCACGATTGCGGGCATACTTCCTTTACTGCCAACCAAAAATTTAATGACTGGCTGGGTACTATCTGCAGCCTATGTACCTTTATCCCCTATCGCTATTGGTCGCGTTCACACAGTTTTCATCACGCACATAATGCCCAGCTGGAGTTTAGTGATATTGGGGATATAGAATGTCTCTCGGTAAAGGAATATGCAGCTAAAAAATGGCACGAAAAACTTTGGTATCGCATCTATAGAAATCCACTTTATCTTTTCACCATCGGAGGTTTTATATATGTGGTTTTGTATAATCGCTTTGTACTACTAAAAACCGATTATTTTAAAACCGTGAAGCGCGATGTACTCATTAGCAATATTACATTTATTATGTTCTATGCCCTTATGGCCTATACGCTGGGAGTGAAAAAATTTTTATTTGTACAGTTTATAAACCTCTTCTTTTTTGGCACCTTAGCTCTATGGTTTTTTTATATTCAGCATCAGTATGAAAATATATATAAAAGCAAAAAAGAAGAATGGAATTATGTGTTGGCAGCTATCAAGGGTAGTACCTACTATGATTTGCCGGGTATCTTTCACTGGCTCACCGGCAATATAGGATATCATCACATACATCATCTCAGTCCGGTTATCCCAAATTACAATTTACCTAGCTGCCATCAGGAAGTGAGTGCTTTTCAGAAACACGCCCAGCGCATCACCTTTGTAGATAGCTTAAAAACGGTATTTGCCAATCTTTGGGATGAGCAAAATCAGCGAATGATTTCATTCCGCCAATACACCCGTATGAAGAAAGCCGGCTTGTTAAGCCATCCGCCAGCTACCGATGTTCATCCATAATAAGGGCTCATTATATAATTTGCAGAATCGTATCACCCATAGGATCGCCCTAAATACATGGCAAATGAATTAGGGTTGGTACTATAATATAAGTCTTGTTAGTGATCCCATAATGAATTGATTACATTCTATAAACTATGAAGTATTGCCATTTTATGGCGATGCCTGCCTTTCCACTACGCCTAGCTAAGGTCATGGATCTATGGGCGGTCACTGAGCGTAGTCGAAGGGCAGGCCTGGGCTCTACGCTATTACTCCTCGCCACCTCCTTTCCCTCCCTTCCTACACCATAAATCGGCTTTATCAGTTATCCATTTTCTATTCTCAATTCCGAAAGTGGCTGCGGGGTAATCGCTTCGATCCCTATCGCGAGATGTACAAATGATCTAAGCTACCCTTACATAAATCCGCTATTTTCAAATTTTAATGCTCTCTTTTTTACTATTTAGTTGAAAAACCCGTGCAGCAATTCTGGATAATTTCATCGCAATCTTTCCCCTACATACATGTAATCCCCTGTCCTAAAAAATCCTTAGATGAAAAATAAAAAAAGTATTACTTTTATCCCCAATACTTAAATATAAATAATTGAATATGTCCCCTCACCATTCAGAACTGGAAGAAAGAGAAAGACGGATCATTCACTTGCGCCACCTGGTGCATTTTGCCCTCGTGGACGATACCATCCATTCCTATGAAAAGGACTTCATCTATGATGTGGGTATCCGGCTGGGATTTAACAGGGAGGAAATAGAGGATATCCTCCTCTCGCCCAGCCTCACCGCTCCGCCCGTTCCCGATAATGAGGTGCTCAGATATATCCTTATGGAAGACCTGCTCACCCTTTTTATGGCCGATAATATATTGGCCGAAATAGAAATTTTATCCGCTAAAAAAATAGCTGCAAAACTCGGCTTCGATACCGATGTCGTAGATATTCTTCTCCAAAAATTAACATCGCATACCGAGCTCGGTTTTCAAAAAAATAATATCAGCCCCATCATCAGAAATACCCTTCATCCCATCATTTTTAAAAATAGTAGCGATGCAAAATACCATTGAAAAAGCCCTAAATGATCTCCATCTCAAGTATATGACCGTGGTAGAGAATGACCACCAAATCGTATTTAAGCTAGGCATGACCCTGGAAAACGGACGCACCGACTCTTTTATAGATGTGCGAAAAAAGGATAATCAGGTACTCATTTATGCCGTTTGCCCCACTAATATTCCTCCGGCACAAAGAGCACGTATAGCCGAGTTTATTACCCGCGCTAATTATTGTTTAATCCTAGGAAATTTTGAAATGGATTTTAATGATGGAGAACTGAGATTTAAACTAGCCTATAATTACGACGATACTTTTCCCCCTTCCGAGGAGGTATTTAAAAAATCTTTTTTTACATCGCTAAATATGCTCGATCGCTATCTTCCGGGTATTATGTCCGTGGTATATGCAAATTGTAATCCCGCAAATGCCATTATGCAAATCGAAAATGCCTCCTCCCAAAATCCTACTTTAAATTGATATTTTAAGACCATTGACCCCTATCTCCTCCTGACCCCTCCACACAAGAGACGCACAAAAACAAGGAATGGCCAAGATGGTAGAGACACACCATCTTGCGTCTCCCCTGCCGCTGTTGGAATGGCCGCAGGCCTTCCAACAGCCTACTCTCCCCTGCCGCATTTCCTGCCGCTGTTGGAATGGCCGCAGGCCTTCCAACAGCATTTCACCCCCTGCCGCTGTTGGAATGGCCGCAGGCCTTCCAACAGCATACTCTCCCCTGCCGCTGTTGGAATGGCCGCAGGCCTTCCAACAGCCTACTCTCCCCTGCCGAATTTCCTGCCGCTGTTGGAATGGCCGCAGGCCTTCCAACAGCATTTCCTGCCGCTGTTGGAATGGCCGCAGGCCTTCCAACAGCATACTCTCCCCTGCCGCATTTCCTGCCGCTGTTGGAATGGCCGCAGGCCTTCCAACAGCATTTCTTGCCGCTGTTGGAATGGCCGCAGGCCTTCCAACAGCATTTCTTGCCGCTGTTGGAATGGCCGCAGGCCTTCCAACAGCATTTCTTGCCGCTGTTGGAATGGCCGCAGGCCTTCCAACAGCATTTCTTGCCGCTGTTGGAATGGCCGCAGGCCTTCCAACAGCATTTCTTGCCGCTGTTGGAATGACCGCAGGCCTTCCAACAGCATTTCACCAGCATTTCACCCCAATGCCAGATTACCCGACACCCGCAAGCCGCACCCTGTTAATTTTAATCGCCGAGAAAGGACTCCATACGCTGGCTGGCTTCCCGTATCGCCTTGCGTGCAGCCACGGCGCCGTAGGGAAGCTTCTCCATCCATACCCTATATTTCCCCTTAGGCTGCGCTTTTTCTTTTCGTAGCAGGGCTCTATGCGGCCTATAAAGCGATTTTTATAGAGTATAGGCAACACATAATAACCATATTGTCGTTTGGCCACCGGTCTATATACCTCCCACTTATAGTCAAAATCAAATATCTTTCTCGTGCTATTCCGGTCCCAGATCATATTATCTAAGGGTGCTATAAATTTGGCTTCCTCCGTTTCTCCTTTAGGATTCTGTGCCTAAAATACCCGCCGTTCTACTGTGGTCATAGAGAAAGTATGCCCCCCTTGTATGCACCCCAGTTTTTTTACTAAAGCGTCCATCGCCACCGGGCCGGAAGCCGATGACCCACACTCTAATTCCTGGTGCCATATTATAAAACGGCGTCCCGCTTCTTGAGAGATCATAGTAAGTACGTAGGTAATCGTTTTTTATTAATCTTTCTCCTCATTATACCATCGCATAAGGTGGTAAGTCTCCTATTGGCATTACCTCAAAACGTCTTTTATTTATTCTTGCTTTAGATGATCGGTATAGCTTTTTAACATACTTCGCTATGGTTTGCAAATATCCTTATGTATGATTTAGTAATATCCTTCGCTATGGGTTTATTATATCCTTCTGCCCTTCTATATTTTCCTTTATCGGCTATCCATTATTTATCACATACACTTCCTTAGGACTCACGTGTATAAACCACCACACCAGCACCGCAAAACCAGTGATCGTGCCACCCAGCATGAGCATAAAAAAACTAGTATAATGCAAATAATACAAAGCATTTAAGCTACTTACCACGGCCAGGAGACGGATTACCTCAGCGGTCTTTACCCAGGGTTTTTGTTCGAAAATAGCCCCGCATATCACCGTACTCAGCACCATCAGTATCAGCAGTAAGAATTTAAAAAATAGCGTGAGTTCATCATAATACATCATATACGCTACCAGCCCGCAGAGGATGATCATAAACTGGCCTAGCACATAGCGCGATGCAGTGGTATCTGCCCCGGCATCATAAACGGGACTATCCATTTCCGGTTCTTTCAGCACCATCATTCCACCCAGCTCGGCAGGTCTCCATCCGGGCTTGGCCAGAAGCGTGCGCAGCTTATCGACCTGCTTAGGGGTAGCCCGCATCTGTGCTATCATCTCATTAAAATAGGCCACATTAGACCACAGCGGATTCCAACTATTAAAGGGAATCGTAACTCCATATACCGGCTCCTCCTCCTCCTCCTGAAAGGTGCCAAACAGCCTATCCCAGAGGATAAACATCCCCGCGTGGTTCTTATCTAAGTATTTAAGATTGCGCCCGTGATGTACTCGGTGGTGTGATGGCGTATTCAGCACATATTCTATCCACCGCGGCAGCTTCTTCACCAGCTTGGTATGTATCCAAAACTGATACACCGTATTGATCCCCGCCGCCGGAAAAAATATCTCCGGACCGAAACCCAGTAGCGGCACCGGCAGAAATATATAAAAAGCCAGCAGATTATGAAACCAGGATTGACGCAGCGCCACCCCCAGATTATAATCCTCGCTCTGGTGATGCACCAGGTGAGCCGCCCATAGAAAATTGATCTCGTGACTCCAGCGGTGCGCCCAGTAAAAAAGAAAATCGAATAGCACCACACAGAGCAGCAAACTCCACACCGATGGCACTAGCGTATAAAACCTGAAATGCGAATATATATATATAAATACCCCCCCTATAAGACCTTTAAATAAAACCGAAAATGCCTGATTCCCTATCCCCAGATGCAGATTAGTAATCGTATCATTAAAGCGGTATAACTTCTTCTTTTGTAGCCGTCCCACCCCATATTCTATGGCCATAAACAGAAAGAAAAAAGGAATCACTAAGAGCATAAAAATCGGCTCCATTGACATCAATTTTGCCCCAAAGCTAATCCCTATTTCATCGCTATTCAATACCCCATTCAATTATTTGATATACATCAATTTATAGATGATATAGCGCATCTTTTGGGCACCCCGGCAGTAGCGGCTATCGCCGCTACTGCCGTCGGGCTGTACGGGGCTCCGCTTCGCTCCGGTACGGCGGGTTTCACCGCGCCGCACTAAACCCCTCCCATCCCTGGTGCAAGTAAAGCATTGCAAAAACCTTAGGGAGAACCACCTCAGCAGAAAGCGGTATCTATTCTATATACCTCTTTGGAATTGATTTATCTCTCCGCAAAAACGCTTTGATCTATTTACCTTACGGTTACCCATTTAGGCAATCATTAAAACCCCAATTTTGCCAATAAATGTAATATGAAATCCTTCGGTATTGAATGAGTTATGTCCGTTTAAATTACAAATTTTATTGGTTTTTAATGATGTCCTTAAGATCACTTCTAAATGATTGGAAATACTGATAAGCTTTTTTTGGCTTATCCCTGCTCTGCAATGTCTGCATGGCTCATAGCATTTTTTTCCCCCTTTATACATTTTTTACTAAGCTCTTTTTTTCAATGTCTCGGTATTGTCATTTTTATCTTTTTTTTACCTTATATCTACTATATTTCACTTGTTTTATCAGATAATATTTATATTTGGATATTATTTCACCCATAAATACCTTCACTATGCGTATAATTTTTTCCTTTTCCTTATGTAATCTATTGATTACCCCCCCCCCAATATATTAGAATTATTCTAATATGTATCCTTTGTCAAAATTTGAATGGGTTCCTATCATCCCAATCCTGCGAAATGCTTACTAATCCCGGGCCGGTATTAAATGAAGGTTACGACTGTATTCCATCACCTTCAGTCAATTTCTTAATCCAAACAGATATCAGTTCTCCTAATCCGGATGTGGCGGGATGGTGGGCATTGATAGGTAACCCTGGATATGGTAGCTGCTATTACCCAAATAGTGCTGCAGTGAATCCGGTCAATACTACCGTATTTTATAATTGTACACATTATGGTTCGTCATCTGATTTTGCCTGGCCTTCATTTGCCGAAGGGGTTTTGACCCCAGTTTCAGTAATACAAAATAATCAATACATATTTGGTTTTACAAAACAGATTTTACCCTGGTGTGTGGGATGGCAAAACTATACTTCCGCATGTACTGTGAATATGATGGTAAGGCTCACAAATCAGGCTCATCTGGATAATCTCATTTTTATACCTACTGAACCCTCCACTTGGCCAGCAGGCAGCTATCAGGATGTTTATGTAGAGTGGCCGGCTGGCGCCACCAGCCTTACCATGGATAGAATTGTAGCTTGCTTTACGGCTAATAATAACTGGGATCGTCTTATCATATATCCACTCCTATCGGGCACTAATTTGTCTTGCCTTGCTACCGGCCAGGGATTGGATGGAAATAATATGACTGCCCATTGGGCCGAAGTAATTTATGGTAATATCCATTTTATAGAAGACTATTTCGAAACAGGATCCTTCTCCACTACAGCAGGATGCGAACCAGTGGAGATAGGGCAAGACCTATGTAGCTTCCCTGGAATAAATTACCTATGGGAAGAGTTAGATGCATCCGGAAATGTGATCAGTGTTTTACCTGATAATGCGAGTATGATAAATCTACAACCTACCGCACAAACAACTTTTAGGCTTACCAGAACCTTTGTAAATCCAGATTTGATTCCACTTACAGGAACTGCGGCATGTGTCACTAAGAGTGCTCTTTATCAAGTAAATGTAGTTGACTGCTGTTCTGTGGGAGTGGTGTATGAGCACCCCGCTGGTAATGCTATTGAAGTGATTGGCACATCTACTTGGACAAATGGAAGCAATGGACTAGGAAATCTAACAAGTCCTATAGATATTAACACCAAACTCGTCTTTAAAGCCGGTGCTAATGTGACCATAAATAATATGGATCTCCGTTTCGGACCACTTGCCACCGTCATCGTTGAAAAAGGTGCCAGGCTCACGCTCAATGGAACAGTATTTAGCGCAGCAGGTGCTTGTATGTGGCCGGGGGTGAGAGTGCAAGGCGGTCCCTCTGCATTATATGGCGCTAATAACCCTAATCCTGGTAGATTATTTATGATGGGAAATAGTGAAGTAAACGATGCCATCATAGGGGTGGCTAATACCGTATTGAATGATTTTAATTACCAATGTAATTTCAGTGATCTGAGATATGGTGTAAGAATAAATGCCATCAATTCTTTTTCATCTATGGGATGTGGATACACAAACTGCAATGTGGGAGAATCTATTTTTCACTTTACAAATAATTTAACAATACAATTTTCTCTGCAAAGCAATAAGTATTTTAATTGCAGAATAGGTACACAAGTACAAGGGGCAGACGGCCGTATAAAAAATTGTACATTTGCCGACTTTAACTCTAATCTATCTGATATAGGATGTTTTACCTCTGCCTCAGACATTGATATCACTTATAATACTTTCAATAATTTATTAGTAGGTCTTATCTCACAGTCTAATGATGCTGATAATGCAAAAATCAATAATAATCTCTTTGATAATTGCAGTATTGGGGATCTCATTTCCGGAGAAAATAATAGCATACAGTGGGCATGTAATACCTATAATAATAATCTACTGGCTTGGGTACTTACTAAGATCGGCAATGAATTATTTGCTATGAGTAATCAGGGGGATTGTAGTGATGAAATTACTAGTTATAACATTACACCTGGAAACGAATTTAACAACAGCGTGTTATTAGATATAGGGGACTTAAATAATCCTAATGACTACATTTATTATTATGATTCTGCTTTTCCCGCATCCGCTCCTAATTGCAATGACCCTGATATTGTAGTTTCGTGTATCACATCAGTACATGCTCCCTGTGACCACACTAGAATCATTACAGATTACGAAATAATCAATATGCCGGAATCTAAAAAGAAAAATGCACTCATATCCGAAAAGATAAAGTATTATGTAAGCTTGGGGCAGATAGAATCTGCACACACTTTTCTCATTGCTGTAAATAATGCTTTCAGTAAAAGAAAACTAGTTGAGCTTAAATATGAGCGCAATGATCCCCATTTAGTAGATAGCCATATTACTACACTCACCACAGAACGAGAAGAGGACGAGTATTTTAAAACCTTCTATACCAATATCAATAATGCTGCAAAGCGACCCAATAAAATATTTGATATCAATAATGAGGAGATGGTAGAGCTAGAGCGCATTGCAGTGGGCTATAGTCAGACATCTTTCAAAGCCAGGTCCTTGATGCAGCTAATAACCGGCCGCGCCTACCGCATACCCTTCCCAGAACTTTCGGCTGAATATGGCCTCTCCGCCGAAAACTGGCATACCTATTTTAAGCAGG
>Ga0209398_1000181_pt1 | contig 46131 bp, 42 predicted proteins | sample AshMeaBigSpring_FD_184125 | JGI IMG/M metagenome (GOLD analysis project Ga0209398, IMG submission 184125) | Groundwater microbial communities from Big Spring, Nevada to study Microbial Dark Matter (Phase II) - Ash Meadows Big Spring (SPAdes)... | ecosystem: Environmental > Aquatic > Deep...
TTATTTTTTATTGTTGTATATAACTGTTTTTTTTTTGTGCTAAACTCTTTTTTGAATAGGTGACCATATTTTTCGGATACAAAATTGTAATTTCTAACCATGAAGTATATTCTTATAGGGGAGTGTATAATCCTATGCTTTTTTTCTAGTAAGCCCCATAGATAACCTTTTAATTTTATTGATCCCAGATTGTGTATCAGGGATAGCTTGTGAAAACATTGAATTGTGTATCCATTTGATAGTAGTCTAAAACAATATTCATGGTCAACTTCATCAATGAACAGTTTTTCTTCAAATCCACCGATTTTATTCAATATTGACAGGTTTACAATGGATCCTGATGTAATCGCTATATTTACAGGTACGTATGAGTTATCGAGTAAATGCTTGGAAGAGTTAGTTTCTCTTTGGAAATTTAAACATATCAAACCCGCATTAAGTGCTTTCCAAGATTGATTCTTAAACGCCTCAAAATATTTCACAGCCGTAATTTCTTTAAAGTAAGAATCTTGATCCATTGTTAGCATCCAATCAAGTCCTTGTTCACGTAAAATTGTGGCGGCTTGATTCAAACATTTCGGGATTCCTATGTTTAACTTATTTGGAATATAGGTGATGTTTTTAAGGTTGGATTGTAATAGGATTTGTTGAAACGTAAAATTTAATTCTGTTGGTGTATTATCGAAAATTATTAATGTTTCAACATGTTTTACATATGAACAAATGTTCTCAACTACTTCGGTAGTTGGAAAAAAAAGAATAACCACACCTCCTAATCGCTGCATATAGGTTTATTTTTTTGCAATGGTTATTAAATGAAATTGTATTGCAGTTTGCTGATAAGTTACTTCAAAAAATCTATGAATTAATAATTTTGTGATTATTTCAAAGTTAACTAAATGATGATAGACAAATCGGTTGTGTAGATTATTTGTCATCTCTCGTATTAAAAGTTGTTTTTTCTCGTAATTCTGTGACTCAGGGTTTGATGCAATAACTTCTTCAAAATGTGTTGTGTCTGATTCGTTTACATTTTCTGATTCATCTTTTAATAAGCGGTCAAATGCTGTATATCCTCTATTTTTATCAAACGTATAGCGTTTATCAGGTAATATCAATACAAGTAATCCTTGTGATTCTAATATTCTATTCCATTCTTTGACTGCCTTTATTGGATTGGCTACATGTTCTAAGCAATGACAAGACAGTACAAAATCATAGTTGTTAGAATCAATGCCATAATGATTTGTTGCCTCTCGTATATATTGAAAGCCCTTTTTTATGAAACGGGTAATTTAGACCTTCTGAAATTTGTCCTTCCCATATTGTTTCATTATTAAAGTTTACACCATCAAAAGATTTGGCAAACAAATAAATTGGGAAATGTCCCCTTAATGAAAACATACTACTTGGCCCGCCTATTTCTATTCCTTCTTTGTTTTTAAATTGAAAACATTTTAAAATTAAATTCCTTTTCCTATTATTTTTTATATATGAAAAAGCGGTAATTATAATATCATTTATCTGCATGATCAGTAGGTTGTATTTTTCTTGCAATAATTAGATAGTTTAAAGTGAAATTATCATCAAAAAATGTCTTATCTAACCATATTGCAAATAAATTGTATGGTATAATCAATTTTAAATTTACAAATAATAACTTTATAAATTTTGATCTAATTGTTTTATACTTTCTAGTGGAGTATAAAACATTAATAAATAATTGTAGTATTGATGACCACTTACCACCATTCGATTTTACTTTCTCTATTTTAAATCCTTTATTTTCAAATATGTATTTGAGTCCATATTTTGAAAAACGTTGGTAGTCGTATGGTTCCTCATGTAATTCCCATGCAAAGGGTACTGTAAAAATAGCTACCCCATTTGGTTTTAAAACTCTATACGCTTCGCTAATTACGCCATTAAAATCTGCTACATGCTCTAATACTTGTGTGCAAAAAACTGTATTGAAAGATTCGTCTTTGAAAATTAACTCATTAGCTGGACAAATATAGTCAACTACATTTTCACTACTTTGTATAATATCGCATCCGATATAAGAGTCATTTTTCTCATTGAATAAGTTTTTGTATGGTTTATTTCCACAGCCAATGTCTAATACTGCCCCACTCGCAAATTCGTTAATTGCTTTCTTTATGTCATTAAGTATGAAGTATGTAACAATATAATGTTGATTTGTTAGAGATAGTCCTTCCGCTGTTAATCTTTCTAAACCCGGTTCCCTTAAATTTTCAGTTAACATTTTTTTTTAGGTATTTGGTTTTAAAACAGTACCATTTCCAATTAATAAAACTCCAAAAAGTTTCCGTGTTTTTCTCGTGATTTAGTTTTAGATTATAGATGATTGGGTGAATTCTAGTATAACTTTGGAGACTGCAACTTGAAATATATTGTTGGAGTAACGGGTAATCCTGTGTAACTGATGTCTTGACAAATAAGAAAATATTTTGCTGGTACCAAAACTCAATATCTGGATGGTTCCAAACTTTATCTCTAACAAAATCAAAAACAGTATAGCCAGCATTTCGAAAATGTGCTATCCAATATTCTGGATACTGTTCGTTGATATGATAAGTGCCAACTTGGCCGGGAATAGCACCTGAGAATAGTACAACATTACTTAAAGTTGTTAATTTTTTTACAAATTGTTCAGCTACTGATTCGGGTAAATGTTCTGCTACTTCTAACGACATTGCTAAATCGAATTTTCTATCTATTTTGAAGTCTTCTTTTAAATCTGTTAATAATATATTGTCGCTATGTACTTGTATTTTTTCTTTTTCTAAATATGGCCCCTCAACTCCCAAATAATCTTTGACACCCATTTCCTCATTCCAAACTTTTAACCACATGCCAGTACCGCAACCAATGTCTATAACACTTTTAGGCTTTAGTATTTCTGCGACAATAGGTAAAATTATTTGTGCAGCTCGGAAAGAGGATAGCTCCATTTGCGAGTAGAATTTGTTATCGTATTTTTTTGCCTCAATCATAAATATGGCCTTTGTAAAATTTATTCTGCAAGATTAGGTTATTATAAAAATTCGGAAAATATTTTTTTAGTAAAAGTCGGCTAATAATAAATATTGGTTTCTTTTTTAGATAAAAATTAAAGTAATTTGATATATATTGAAAGTCTAGTTGACCCTTATATTTTTCGCTTAAGTAATCCTCAATAACATGTCTTCTTTCAATATCTTTTTTCAGATCACGCATCATGGAACGCTCATTAAAGCGATATCGAAACAATGTTTCATTGACATAATGAAATCTGTGGCCTTCAAATGCGATTCTTAACCATAAATCCCAGTCTTCAAAACCCATAACCGGCATTTTATCGTACATGCCAACTTTAATCAGAACCGATTTCCGGATAACAGCACAGGCGTCTATGAAATTTACCCACATTAGACGTTGCAAGTTAAATTCTCCTGGAATTAGAGCTCCTTTTTTGCTGCCAAATATTTCTGCATTTCCATAAATAACTGCTATGTTTTCATCTGATTCAAAAATGGCAATACTTTTTGTTATGTATGCTTCCGTTATCATATTGTCGGCATCTAAAGGAAGGATGTAGTTGCCTTCACTTAAAATTATACCTGCATTTCTAGCTTCCGCCAATCCTTTGTTTTCTTGATTGATGATACGATATTTGCCTGTATCTAAAGCACCAATAATTTGATTTGTAATTGGGTCCGTAGAACCATCATTAATGATAATTATTTCAATGTTTTTACAGTTAAATTTCGATAAGCATTCCAAATTTTCTTTCAGGTAAAGTCCTTGATTAAAACAAGGTATGACAATTGATAATTTTGTTTGTGGCATGAAACCCTTTTTTTTGTAAAGATTCATTTTATTTGCAAATTTAATTCATAGAAATGTTTATGATATCGAATGAAGTTTTTTTAGAGCAAGTAATTTTATTTTTTACTTTTTGGTGTATTCGTATTTGTAATATGTTTATTTTTGTGTCAATTAAATACTAATCAGCATGAAAAATCTATTTCTCTTATCCATCTGTTGCATTATTTCAACCGTTGTAACTTTTGGTCAGCAATGTGCAACTTTTTTGCAAGTCAATTCTGCAAAGTCGGGTTGTAGAATTGGGGATTTGGATATTGTAGGAAATACATTGACCGTAGAAACAAATTTCAATCGTACAACCGCTTATGATACTACTTATCAAGGTGGTGATTTGGTTTCTAAACATCAGGATCCAACAAACGTTAATTACTTACTTAGGCCAAATTTTGCTTGTATAACAACAACCAAAGGCTTTTTTTCTGTTCGTGCTAATTGTAATGTTCAAATCAATAAGGCTTATCATATTGCAATGGTTTACGATGGAAAGATTTTAAAACTTTATCGTAACGGATTTTTGATGGGACAAACTGCAGCATCCGGTAATTTAATAAATAATGATTATATAACAACCGTTGGGACAACCGCTGATTTATCAACCATATATCCAACAGATTTTATTGGATACATCAATGAAGTTAGAATTTGGACAATAGCTCGTAGTCAGTCTCAAATTCAACAATATATGAATGCATCTTTGCCAACTCCTGATGCTCAAATTGGTTTGCAAGCATATTATCAGTTTAATGATTTAATCAATAAGCAGGGAAATAGTGCTTGGGATGCAACCAAAATTGGTAATGCTACTCTCAATATGACAAATAATGCTTGTAATACCTTTTCTGCTGATTCATGTTTTAGGTCTTTAACAGAAGGTCTTATGGCCTATTATCCTTTTAGCGGCAATGCAGGCGATTCTAGTGGAAATGGAAATCATCCTGTATTTAATAACGCTCAACTAACAAAAAATCGTTTTGGGGTGGTTGGAAAAGCTTATTTATTTGATGGTTCATCAACTTATATGCGCATTCCAAATAGTTCAACTCTTTCATTAGCTAAAACAATTTCTATTTGTGCATGGATTAGAGTTGATGGATTTTACAAAGGGGTTTGTGCAGGCAATCGACCAATCATGAAAGGAATAGATGATCGAAATACAGGTAACTACGCAATCAATTTTCAGCAAGTTAACAATACTTGTTCTGGTTTTATTGATTCTACTAATGAACAGTTTTATGGAATTGTAGGTGGTAATGCAACAGTTGCCCCTATCAATAAAAATGTATGGTATTTTGTTGTTTTGACTTACGATGGACTAGCAGAGAGGATGTATGTTAATAATAAGTTAAGTTATTCGCAAGCTGCTACTGTGGCAAGTTTTTCAAATACTGCTGACTTGTATTTTGGGAAAATGAATAATGCTTCATTCCCATATTGGTTTAAAGGTGCATTAGACGATATTAGAATTTATAATCGAGCTATTTCGGTTAGTGAAATTGATTCTTTATACAGAGAATCAGATACTTTACCTTTGAATATATGTGGAATAGGAAATAAATCATTTACGCTGCGTGGAAGCTTAGGAGATAGTCGCTTTGCTGCTTCCGTTGTAGATAATTTATACCTTAGTAGTTATACTGGTCAGGGAGAAATTGATTTGTATGCATGGACGGCAAATAGTGCTGGAGTTCCTTTATATAATGCTCGAACACTTCTTAAATATGATATTGGTGAAATTCCTACAAATGCAATACTTAGTAGTGCGAAGCTATATCTCTATGCCAAAATTGACGGCGCTGCTAACGGTGTAAAAGGGCAGCCAACTTATGGTTCTAATAATACGGGTTTATTACAAAAAATTACTAGTCCATGGAGTTTAACAGGTGTTAATATTAATAACCTACCTTCTGTGAGTAGTTCGTCAGTTGTATTACCGCAAAGCACAAATACCGCACAAGATTATGTAGTTGATATTACGGATTATGCGCAAAGTTGGGTTGTGAATCCTACTTCAAACTATGGCATGATGTTACGTATGCAAACAGAGAACAATCCTTACAATTCCCTTATTTTCGAATCAGGTGCAGCTACGGATACTACCAAACGCCCGCGTTTAGAAATTTGTTATACCCTGCCCGATGTATTGCCAGCTACATTAACTTCTTTCGATGTTGCCTACAAATTGGGTCAATTTGCAGAGATTCAATTTGCAACTACTAATGAGGTAAACTTGGCAACAATTCAAGTAGAAAAAAGTATTGATGGCAAATTCTTTACCCCTCTAGCTTCAGTAGCAGCTTTAGGTGGCGCTTCACAACAATATCAAGTGAAAGATGCCGCACCTACTAATGGTAGCTACTACAGATTAAAATTGATTAATGCGGATGGTTCTTTTGTGTATAGCTCAGTTGCTAAGTTGGTATTGTCTGCCCAAGAAAGATTGGTTCGTTTGCAACCCAATCCTATTGTAGGAGCTCAGCCTTTAGTTGTAACCATTACCAATACCAAAGATGAAGTGGGTGCCTATAGATTGTACAACTTTTCGGGTAAGTTAATTGCCGAAAAGAAAATTAATTTGCAAAAAGGCATTAATACGTTCCAAATTGGTGAACTAGCAACTGCTGTTTCTGGTACATACCATTTGCAAATTGTTTCTGCTAATCAAAACGTCAACAAGAAAGTTGTGAAAGTTGATTAGTTTACTACCAATCCAATTGGTATCAAAAAAGCCGTTCTTTCGAGCGGCTTTTTTGATGTTAGTAAGGTCATCCTCTGTTCTTTGCAATACTTTTGTTTCACAATTTTGTTTTTAATCGCTATTCTGTTGTATGAAATTAACCTTGTTGTCCGTTGGTAAAGCACACGATGCTGCCTATGCTACTGCCATTGCCGATTTTACAAAACGGCTGAATAAATATATGGCGGCCGATTGGGTATGTATAGCCGCACCCAAAAATGCCGCAGCTATGTCAATTGTTGATTTAAAAAAAGCGGAAGGACAAGCTATCATGCAGCATGTTGATAAAACAGATTTTTTAGTATTACTAGATGAAAGAGGCAAGCAAATGTCATCTGTAGAATTAGCAGCATTCATACAACAAAAAGCCAATGAAAGTTGTAAGAAAATGATTTTCTTAATAGGTGGTGCATTTGGTGTTGACGAAACGGTACAACAAAGGGCAAATTTTACATGGTGTTTATCCAAATTGGTATTCCCTCATATGTTGGTTCGTCTTGTTTTGGCGGAACAGTTGTATCGTTCATTTACCATTATTAATAACGAAAAATACCATCATGTATAAGTATATTGAATAGTTGTAAAAGCAAAACTATATAACGTACTTTACAACTAGGCAGGCAATTGCATAAACACAAGTTGCCAAAAAAATGCCTTTGCCGGTATCGTCTTTATTGGTATTTACATATGCAGTAAACAAAACGGCATTTGCCATGAGCGACACACTTAATACTGCTGTTAACAAAGTTTTCCAAATAGCTAAATAATGCAGAAATTCCAAAAAAGTGAGCCTGCTGAACCTTGCAAAATAAAAAACAATCAAACCAATGATAGGACCCAAAAATCCGAGCGCTAGACCCCAGCCAAGGCTGTCTTTTTTATAAAACATAATTAAAAATTATAAATATTTTCTAGTTGTTTTTTTTGTTCATAGTTGGTTAAGTCAAATTGTACAGGTACAATGCTTATATAATTGTTGCTTAAAGCCCATACATCCGTGTCGGCACCTTCATCAAAGTTGATAAACTCTCCGGTCAACCAATAATAATTTTTGTCGTGAGGGTCTTTTCGTACATCAAATTTTTCCTGATATTTAGCGTAAGCTTGCCTACATATCTTAATCCCTTTTATGGGTTCTGCACTTTTGGCGGGGATGTTCACATTCAGCAACAAATGTTTGTCTGCCGGTTTGCTCAATATTTCGGTTACAATTAATGTAACATATTTTTTGGCTTCAGATAAGTCGGCTTGTAGGCTGTAGTCTAAAATACTAAAACCTGCAGATGGTATGCTTTCAATGGCAGCTTCCATAGCCGCGCTCATAGTTCCGCTGTAAATTACGTTGATGCTATGATTGGCGCCGTGATTAATGCCACTGAGGCAAATATCTGGTTTTGCATGTAGTACTTGGTCAACTGCAATTTTTACACAGTCTACAGGCGTGCCACTACACGTATAGGCTTCTACATCTTTACCCAATAAATTGCTTTTTGCCAAACGTAATGGTTGTCCTAGTGTAATTGCATGTCCCATGCCACTTTGGGGTTTGTCGGGTGCTACTACCACCACTCTTCCTAAATGTTTTACGGCATCAACTAGTGCCGCTATACCCGGTGCAGCTATGCTGTCGTCGTTGGTTATTAAAATTACTTTTTCTTTTTCACTGCTTGTTGTCATAATAGTAATTTAATTCAAGTTGAAATGCAACTATAAACAAAATAAAATGATTTGCAAATACTTTTCTTTCTGTTTACGTGTTAAATCTGGTTGGATGCTTTTTTAGCCAAGTATGATTGTTGGGTAGAGATATATAGATTGATTTTATAAGTTATTCATAGGTGTTGGTTATGAATAGCAAAGGGTTACCTTTTGAAAAATGGGGTATTAAATAATAAATTTAAAATTCATAAAATGATACAAAAGTCATATCTAAAAACCAAAAACACAGTAAAAGTTAAATTTTCAGTAAAGCCCGAGTTTGCCTCAAACGTGGCAGTTTTAGGTTTAAATGGAGATTGGGACAATGCAATTGTATTAACGAAGAAAAAAGATGGCTCTTTTGTTGGTGAGGTAAGTTTGGAAAAAGAAAGTCGTCACGAATTTAAATATTTGATAGATGGAGAACTTTGGCTCAATGAAGCTGAAGCTGATAGCGAAGTGGAAAATGCTTTCGGAGGTACTAACAGTGTATTGATTGTATAATGATGTGGTAAGCGTGTATTGTCGCATTTTTTTATAGAGCATTTCTTTAAATAGTTATATCTCCTTCCTTACAAAAATGGTTTCTTTATAACGTATTGTGTCCGCAATGGATAAATTATCATGTGCAAACGGGTATAAGCTAACAATACAACTAATTTTGTAATTGTTGGATGATAACATCTGCCACACGTTCTCCATCCATAGCTGCACTTACAATGCCGCCCGCATATCCTGCTCCTTCACCACATGGGAATAGATTCGCAACTTGTGGATGCTGTAGCGTATCGGGGGTTCTTGGTATGCGTACTGGAGAAGATGTTCTGCTTTCCGTTGCCACAAGTAGTGCTTCATTGGTATAATATCCTTTCATTTTATTGCCAAAGGCTTTTAAACCTTGTTGCAATGTTGTAACGATAAAACTTGGAAGAACATTGGTTAAGGCACTCGATTGTACTCCCGGTAAGTAGCTGCAATCGGGCATGTTGGTGGATACTTTGTTGTTACAAAAATCAACCATCCTTTGAGCAGGGGCAACAAGATTACCGCCACCTTCCGAAAATGCGCGCTGTTCTATTGCCGCTTGGAATTGCATTAGGGTTAATGGGGTTGCAATTGCTGATTTTTTTTTGTTGTGGTTATCTTGGTTTTTGAAATAATGTATAGCATCATCCATACTAACAGTAACCACCATGCCACTATTGGCAAAAGGATTGTTGCGTTTGGAGGGACTCCATCCGTTCACTACTAGTTCGTTAGGATTAGTGGCTGCCGGTGCAATAATGCCGCCGGGGCACATACAAAAACTGAATACCCCCCTTCCATTAGCTTGGTGTACAAGGCTGTAGGATGCGGGTGGCAAATAAGTCATTGCACCTTCATTGCTACAATGGTATTGAATATTATTAATTATATTTTGTGGATGTTCTATTCTAATGCCAAGTGCAAAGGGTTTTGCTTCGATCAATATTTGCTTTTCGTGCAGTAATTCAAATATGTCTCTTGCCGAATGACCGGTTGCTAAAATGACGGCATCTGCAAAAAGCTGTTCGCCATGCTGTGTTGAAATACCAATTGCACGGTTATCTTTCAAAATAAGGTTCGTCATTTTTGTTTCAAACAACACAATACCTCCATGTCCAATAATCGCTTCCCGCATATTGGTAATAATATGGGGTAATTTGTTGGTGCCGATATGTGGGTGCGACTCAAATAAAATTTGTTCAGAAGCACCAAATTGAACAAACAAGTTTAATATTCTATTGATATCACCTCGTTTATTGCTGCGTGTGTATAGTTTACCATCGCTATAAGTGCCCGCGCCCCCTTCTCCAAAACAATAATTGCTTTCAGGATTCACACTGCCTTGTTTGTTTAATGCAGCTAAATCGCGCCTTCTAGACCTAATATCTTTGCCTCTTTCAACAATAATAGGCTGTATGCCATGCTCCAATAATTTAAGTGCTGCAAACAAGCCTGCGGGGCCGGCACCAACAATAATCACTTTTGGTGACTGTGGTTTTAGTGGCTGAAAAGAAATGTGTTTTATCTTTCTTTCTTCAAAGGGTTCATTAATATACACCTGAAAGGTAATGTTGAACCATATTTGCGATCTGCTACGTGCGTCGATGGATTGCTTAAGTTTATAAAAGCCTGTAATAGCCGATTCAGGATAGCCAAGCGTTTCCGCAATAATGGCTCTTAACTGTATTGGATTGTTGTGCTGCGACGGTGTAAGCTGTAATTGGATACTCTGTTGCATAATAGATAGGTATTTATCCTATGATATTGTAATCAACTTTAATAAATGATTATATAAGCTCCTGTTTAACTAAAAAGGTAGGTCGTCCACAGCATCAGATGCGGGAGGAATTGCACTAAAGTTATTGGTAGGAGGTGGAGGAGCTTGTTGACCAAGTTTTACGGTTTCCATGCGCCAAGCATCCAAATTTGTGATGTAGTTTTCTCTGCCGTCTTTTACCCATTTGGTCCCTTTGATATTAAATTGCACTTTAACATCATCGCCAATAGCAAAACGGTCGGGCATGGCTGTTTTATCTTGTACACATTGAAATTTTATATAGTTTACAATGGGTCTTCCGCCAATTTCTTCACTTTTTTCAATTACAAATTCCCTTGTTTTAAAGGTGGCAGACCGTTGTACTTCTTCAAATTTGGCAACTAGCTTGCCGGTAATTTCAAAACTCATGTGTCAATTATATTAGCCGACAAAAATAGGCTTTTGCGCATTGCTGTGATTGAAATTTTTTACTTGTAGCCAGGACGGTAATTTATTTTTGAATTTGCTTATTTGGTCAGCTTTTTCAAACTTAAAAGTTGTACTTTAACTGTGCGAAAAATGATAAAAGGTGTATTTCTTAAACATTATTTTTAATATTTTGAATTGATAAACATGATGAAAGTCAAAATTTTGCTCTCGTTTGTGGTGGTGGTACAATTGTCGTTGGGTTCCATTGCACAAAAAGTAGCAGTTGCTTCCGATGTGTATCGAATTAGCAGTAACGGAAATGTAGATAGTGGTTTGTATAAATTATTGAGGCCTTATGCAGATAGTATTGGTAAAACAATGAATAAGGTAATTGGTTTTTCTGCCAACGGCATGACCAAAAAACAGCCGGAAAGTGGGTTGGGAAATTTTATGGCAGATTGTATGAAAGCAATGGCCGAAAAAAAGTTTGATACAAAAGTAGATGCTGCTTTTGTTAACTATGGAGGCATAAGATCCTATTTGCCCAAAGGCGAAGTTACTGTTGGCAAAATTTTTGAAATAATGCCCTTCGATAACCTAATAGTATTGCAAGTTGTTCCGGGCGACACATTACAAGCCTTTTTAAATAGGGTTGCAGAAAAAGGGGGATGGCCAATAAGTGGTATTAGTATGGGTATTAAAGAGAAAAAAGCGGTTAATGTAATCGTTAATAATGAGCCTTTGCAGTCTGGTAAAATGTATGTAATAGCAAATTCTGATTATATAGCTAACGGCGGTGATGATTGTTTTATGCTCAAAAAAATTCCTACACTCAATAGAGGGTATCTTTTGCGCGATGCGCTTATTACCTACGTAGAAAATTATACCCAATCAGGACAGTCAATCGACGCAAATTCACAAAATAGAGTTGTATATGCAAGATAAAAACACACGCAGAATATTTATCAAACAGTCGGCTCTTTGTGCGGGAGCTTTTTTAACAGCCTCATTGCCTTCATTTGGCGCTATTGACGAATGGGCAGATGCGCATACACTTACCATTTTACATACAAATGATGTGCACAGCCGTTTGGAGCCATTTCCAATGGATGGAAGTAAAAACCAAGGCATGGGAGGAGTCGCTGCTAGAGCTGCTGTTATTGCTCAAGTGCGGCAGGAAGTAGAACATGTGTTGTTATTAGATGCAGGCGATATATTCCAAGGAACCCCGTACTTTAATGTGTACAAAGGGGAGCCAGAAATAAAAGCCATGAGTATGATGCAATACGATGCGTGTACCATGGGAAACCACGATTTTGATGGCGGAATTGATAATTTTGGAACACAATTGCAGCATGCTACTTTTCAAGTGCTTGTAGCCAATTATGATTTTACCAATACCACTTTGGCTCAGAAAGTTTTGCCATATAAAATTTTTAAAAAAGGAAAAATAAAAGTAGGAGTGTTTGGTATCGGCATTGAATTACAAGGGCTGGTGCCTGAGGTTTTGAGCGGTGCTACCAAGTATTTAGACCCAATTACAGTAGCTAATCAAACAGCAGAACAACTTTATCAACAAGGGTGCGACTTAATTATTTGTTTATCGCATTTGGGAGATAAATACGACAATGATAAAGTGAGCGATGAAGTGTTGGCACAATCCACTAAAAATATTGATTTAATTATTGGAGGACATACACATCGTTTTTTCTCTATGCCTAAAGTATATAAAAATCAATCTGGAGGCGATACCTTGGTAAATCAGGTTGGTTGGGCAGGTATTAATTTGGGTAGAATTGATTTTACATTTTCTGCAATTGGTAAGAGAAAAAAAGCAGAATCAAGGCTGTTAGAAGTACGGAAAAAATAAGTGAATAAAAAGTTTTTTTTAAAGAAATATTGCGTCATATTCGCAGTCCGATACAAGTTTTGCACATTTGTGGATTACCTTGTTTGTTGATATCCTGAGAAAGCCGACCAAAACTATTAATCATTTTATTTTACATAAGTTCATTTTATAATCATGGCTACAATTGTTGCTAAAACTGCGGAGAGTGTTTGGAAAAATTGCCTTGCTATTATTAAAGATATTGTAGAATGGCAGCACTTCAAAACTTGGTTCGAGCCCATTAAACCTGTAGAACTAAAGGTAAATGTATTGATGATACAAGTACCAAGTCAGTTTTTCTACGAATATTTGGAAGAGCACTACGTAAATTTATTGGCCAAAACGTTAAAGCGCGAATTGGGCAAAGAAGCAAGGTTGGAATATCGCATCATGGTTGATAGCGGCAATGGTCGTAATGGTAGTATGGATTTGCCTACGCACGGTCCTAAAACTGTTAGTAACAATGAAATGAATTTCCCATTGGTGATTGATAATCCTGTGAAAAATCCATTCGTTATTCCAGGATTGAAGAAAATGCAAATCGATCCTCAGCTCAATCATATTTATACATTCGACAGCTTTATTGAAGGAGAATGTAATAGAGTAGCCCGTAGAGCAGGCAAAACAGTTGCAGAAAAACCTGGTGCCAATTCGTTTAATCCGCTCGTTATTTATGGAGGTGTAGGATTGGGTAAAACTCACTTGGCGCAAGCAATTGGCAACGAAGTAAAGCGCAGTAACCCTGGTAAAGTGGTGCTATATGTAAGTAGCGAAAAGTTCATTAATCAATTTCAGGACCATAGTCGCAATAATGCAATCAACGATTTTATTCACTTTTATCAATTGATAGATGTACTAATAATTGACGATGTGCAATTTTTTAGCCGAGCCGAGAAAAGCCAAGATGCTTTCTTTGCTATTTTCAATCATTTGCACCAAAGTGGTAAGCAGCTTGTATTAACGAGTGATAAATCACCTAAAGATTTAGAAGGTCTTCAAGAGCGTTTGTTAAGCAGATTCAGATGGGGGTTAAGTGCCGATATCCAATTGCCCGATTATGAAACACGCATCGAGATTTTGGAAAGAAAAATGAAGAACGATGGCTTGGATATGAGCAAAGAAGTGGTTAAATATGTTGCTTATAATATCAGTACCAATGTGCGAGAGTTAGAAGGTGCATTAATTTCTTTGCTAGCGCAATCTTCCTTAAATAAAAAGGAAATAGATTTAGAACTTGCTAAGAAAGTTTTAAGAAACTTTGTTAAAACAAGTACCAAAGAAATAACGATTGATGCCATACAAAAAATGGTATGCGAATTTTTTTCAGTGAGTTATGATAAGTTGCTACAAAAAACACGCAAAAGAGAAATTGTACAGGCTCGTCAAATAACCATGTATTTAGCCAAATCATTTACCAAAAATAGTTTGAAAACTATTGGCGAACATTTTGGAGGGAGGGATCATACCACTGTTATTCACTCCTGCCAAACCGTGAAAGATTTGATGGATACCGATTCTATTTTCAGAGAAAATGTAATGGAGTTGACCCAAAAAGTGCAATTGGCGGCAATGTAAGTTGACTCTAAATGAATAAAAAAATAAGCCGAACAGACCCATACTCCGTTCGGCTTATTTTTTTATTTAAAATTTGTTGTAAAATATGTTGGCTATTTAAAAAACAACTCTTATATTTGCATCCCTTTTACGAGAGGATGTTGGCTAACAACAAGCCCGGTGAGGTGGATGAGTGGCTGAAATCAGTAGTTTGCTAAACTGCCGTACGGGTTAAACTGTACCGCGGGTTCGAATCCCGCCCTCACCGCAAAAATCGCTTTCCGAAGCGATTTTTGTTATCAGCAAACGGCACGGGAAGTAGCGCAGGCCGGTAGCGCACCTGGTTTGGGACCAGGGGGTCGCAGGTTCGAATCCTGTCTTCCCGACAAGTCTTAAAGTCATTCAGTAATGAATGGCTTTTTTGTTTTTAGGATATTCTTAGAGATTAGATTAAAAAAGTGAGGATTTCGACCAATTAAGCATACAGTTTCGTCATTCTAAATAGGAAGAAGGTGTAATTTTTTACTCCTCTAAATTGCGCTCTAAATGCTTTGATTTTTGAATTAAATGATTCTGCTGCAGCATTAGTACTATGGTTGTCAAAGTAATTTAGTATTGTTTTATGGTGATTGATGATTGTTCTTGATAACGTAATGAAAGCTTTAAATCCTGCTTGTTCTACTTTTTTATGCCATTTTCTAATCGTGTGAATGCGTATACTTTGTCTTTGGTGTGATTAATAATCTAAGATAATTGCTTCGTCAATTGATAAGCCTTTTCAATATTTGGATAGTGTGCAAATAAAATACTTGCACGTTGCTTTTGTTCAATAGTTCGTTTGATTAGGCTTTTGAATACACTTTTTCAGTTCAAAAAAACATGCGCAAAGGCTCAGGAAAAATAATGTCTAAAACTTGGGTGAATGATTCATACATAGTAAGGGCAAAATCATCAATCATCCATAATTTTTGAGCTTGATCCGTGGTTGGTTGGTAGAGAAAAGAAAAAAGCCTCCTCAATTAAGAGGAGGCTTTTGTGATCTGGCTGGGACTCGAACCCAGGACCCTATCATTAAAAGTGATATGCTCTACCAACTGAGCTACCAAATCATCCCGTTTTTTTTAATAACCGCTTGTGTTATTTCGTTTTGGGAGTGCAAAAATAGGGGAAACTATTTTGCTGCCAAATTTTTTTTTGAATTTTTTAAAAATATCTGTTTTTGTAGGAAAAATAACTCGCTTACATTTGTCAAAAATTAGGATTATGTCGGCTTTTTTGAATAAAGTGGTTGTTATTACAGGTGGTAGTGAAGGGATAGGTAGGGCATTGGTAGATATTTTTTTGGCTCAAGGCGCCAAAGTAGCTACGTGTAGCAGGAATTTTGATAAGCTTTATCAATTGCAGTCGGCCAATCCGGGCAAAACACTCCTTACTAAAACAGCCGATATTAGTAAAGAGCAAGATTGTAAAATGTTCATAGCCGCGGTAATACGTACGTATGGTACAATTGATGTATTAATCAACAATGCGGGTATTTCTATGCGTGCATTATTTGAAGAGGTGGAGTTAGATACCATGCGTAAAGTGATGGATACCAATTATTGGGGCACTGTATACTGTACGCAGTTGGCACTTCCGCATATTGTAAAAAATAAAGGCACTATTGTGGCGGTATCTTCTATTGCCGGATACAGAGGGTTGCCCGGTAGGGCTGGGTATAGTGCATCTAAATTTGCAATTCAAGGTTTTATGGAGGGTCTGCGAACAGAATTGTTGAATCAGGGCGTAAATGTAATGTGGGTGTGTCCAGGATTTACTGCATCAAATATTCGCAATGCGGCATTAACAGCAGATGGATCTGCACAGGGATTTACACCGTTGGAGGAAAACAAACTTATGTCGGCAGAAGCGTGTGCACAAATTACCCTAAAGGCCATTTTAAAACGTAAAAGAACACTCATATACACTTGGGAGGATAAACGAACCGTTTGGTTAAACAAAATTTGGCCTTCTATTGCCGATTTTTTGGTGCGGAAGTATTTCTTTAAAAATAATCAGTTGGTGAAATAAAACCGAAGTAATTGCGTTATTAATGGTTACTATGCCCATTGTAACGCTTACTTCTGATATTGGACTGCAAGATTTTGTAGTTGGTGCTATCAAAGGGCAATTGCTATCAGTAAATGCTTTGTTCAATATTGTTGATATTTCGCATTTTCTTTCACATGCCAATTATTTTCAGGCAGCTTACATTTGCAGTAATGCAATCAAGTTTTATCCAGCCAATAGTTTTCATTTAGTGCTCATCAATGTGTTTGAAAATAGCAACAGTCATTTTTTGTTCATCAAGCACGAATCGCAGTTTATTATTTGCCCCGACAATGGTATCGCAACTTTAATCATTGGGAAAATGCCTGCCGAAGTGCTCAAAATTCCTATTGAAACAGGCAGTACATTACTTCAAATTACACATACATTGGCTCGGTTTATTAATGCAGTTCATGTACAAGATTACAGTGCATTTCAAACCACCTATCGTTTCAAGGATATAGTTGAAAAATATCCGCTTCGAGCTACAATTGGTGAAAATTGGATGGAAGGTCAGATATTGTTTATCGATAATTTTGAAAACGTTGTAGTGAATATCACCTTTCAAGAGTTTGAACAGCAACGACGTGGTCGTAGCTTTGGTATAGGCTTTGCTAAGTCCGATGTTATCAATAAACTTAGCAACAATTATGCTTCTGTAACCGACGGCGATTATTTAGCATGGTTCAATAGTGCCGGCTATCTAGAATTGGCCATAAATAAGGGGAATATGGCCGGACTTTTTGGTTTGCAAAACTATAGTGAAAAAATGCAGGAACTTGGTAATCCATCTCAAAACAAATGGTTTTATCAAACCGCTAGGGTGTATTTTGATGTATAGCGACTAAACTTACTTTTGTTGTTTGCTATTAAGCAACTATTTTCGCAATCCATTGCAATGCTTTAATAACACCTTTCATTAAAGCATTCGAAATTACAAATTAGTAAATATACTCAATCAAAAATTATGGCTTACGATGTAATTGTTATTGGTAGCGGTCCCGGTGGCTATCCTGCTGCTATTCGTGCTTCTCAATTAGGCTTTAAAGTAGCTGTTATAGAAAAAGAAAGTTTGGGCGGCGTTTGTTTAAATTGGGGTTGTATACCCACTAAAGCATTGTTGAAAAGTGCACAAGTATACGAATACTTAAAGCATGCATCAGCTTACGGTATCAATGCGACCGGGGTACAGCACGATTTTGGTGGTGTAGTAAAGCGTAGTCGCGGTGTTGCCGATAAAATGAGTAAAGGCGTTCAGTTTTTGATGAAAAAAAATAAAATTGACGTTATCATGGGCTACGGTAAAATCAAGGCGAAAGGACAAGTAGCGGTAACAGCGGCTGATGGCACTCAACAGATAGTGGAAGCCAAACACATCATTATTGCCACAGGCGGTCGTGGTCGTGTATTACCTAATTTGCCTGTGGATGGTAAAAAAATTATTGGCTACCGTGAGGCAATGGTGTTGCCTGAACAACCCAAAAGCATGATTATTGTAGGAAGTGGAGCTATAGGTGTTGAGTTTGCTTATTTCTACAACAGTATGGGGACCAAAGTAACTATTGTAGAATATTTGCCACGCATTGTGCCGGTAGAAGACGAAGATGTATCTAAAGAGTTAGAAAAGAACTATAAGAAAAGCGGTATCGAAATACTGACCAACTCCTCTGTAGAAAGTGTAGATACCACAGGTGCAGGCGTTAAGGCATCTGTAAAAAAACAAGATGGTAGCACCGTAGTGTTAGAAGCCGATGTAGTATTGAGTGCAGTTGGTGTGGTAGCCAATATCGAAAATATTGGATTAGAAGAATTGGGTATTAAAACCGAAAAAGGTAAAGTTATTGTTGATAAATACGGGCAAACCAATGTAGCAGGTATTTACGCTATAGGCGACGCCACTCCAGGTCAGGCATTGGCGCACGTAGCAGGAAAAGAAGCCGTAAATGTGGCCGAGTTTATTGGTTACAACGAAAAGAAATGGCATCATTTACCTGAAGCGATGGATTATGGTAATATACCAGGTTGTACATATTGTACGCCAGAAATTGCTAGTGTTGGCATGACCGAAAAAGCTGCAAAAGAGGCTGGTTATGAAGTAAAGGTGGGTAAGTTTCCATTTGTTGCTAGCGGAAAAGCAAGTGCAGCAGGAGCTACCGAAGGTTTTGTTAAGGTTATTTACGATGCCAAATATGGCGAGTTGCTTGGTGCACACATGATTGGTGCTAATGTAACTGAAATGATTGCAGAAGCTGTTGTGGCTCGTAAATTAGAAACTACCGCTCATGAAATATTAAATGCAGTACATCCGCATCCTACAATGAGCGAGGCATTTAAAGAAGCTACTGCCGCTGCTTATGGAGAAGCAATTGATATTTAGTAATCATTCTTACAATTGTTGCGGAGAATACAATTGTTTTCCGCAACAATTGTAATTTTTTTGCAAAACTATTTTGTAAATTCATACAAGGTGTTTATATTTGCAACCCGTTAACAACGAATGGCTGCGTAGCTCAACTGAATAGAGCATCTGACTACGGATCAGAAGGTTTTAGGTTTGAATCCTAACGCGGTCACATTCAACTAAAAGGTTACATTTTATGTAGCCTTTTTTTATGCCTATTTTTATTTAGCGGTATGCAAAAAGTACCCAAATTTTTCAGTTGTATAGCCCAACAAAAAGTCGGCTGCCCGAAACATTTCGGGCAGCCGACTTTTTGTTGGGTGGTGAATGTTAAAGAAAGTGTAGGATAAGTAAAAATAGATACTATTTATAGTCAAAATTATTACCCATTATTGCTTTGATGTGCATCCTTATCTTGGCCATCCCGAATGTTTTTTTGAACAGTAATACCTCCAAATAAACTCAGTAAAAAAGCGAATGCGTAAAATCCTTTTTCACTAGGTAAAATGGTCGCATTCCATAAACCCACTGAAAGCAATACAATAGACAAAAGTGTAGCAAACCAACAGATACCATAGTACAAATCGGTTACCGGCAATCCCTCAAGCCGATCACGCACACTTTTTTGTAACGATACTACTGCAAACAAACCAAACATGAGTACAGTAAAATAATAGCCTTTTTCGTTGAGCATCATCTGTGCTCGCCACAAGCCAATAATGTAGCCAATAGCTCCTGTCCCAAATGCTATCCATGCCGCTGCCACAAATGCTCCCGAAGGTTTTTGATACATAAACGATTAATTATTGTATAATAAAAATATTCCCGTGTCAAAAGGCGTCCATAAACAGGCTTTTTGTTCGCATGCTTTTAGTCCTCCGTTTGCCCAAGTATTACAAGTTTGTAACAAACTGTACTTGCCTTTTGCTTCGTAAAAAGCATCCGTAATTCCGTAATTGGCCGTTGTGGGAATGTAAATGGGTTTCCCTTCCTTACTAAGCTGCAAACTTTGCTCAATATAGGGTATTAATTTTAAATACTGTTCTTTACTGATGTTTATTTTTTTGCACGAACTGTTTTCTTGCATGTTTTTGTAAAAGGTAGTATGTATTGCGGTTGTGCTTAACGCAAAAGCGGCTCTCAGTGCCACGCGTATCGTTAAATCATTCCAAGTGGGTGTTTCTAAATAAAATCCTTTATCGCCCCATCCAAATGCTAAATATTGATAATTAGCCGAATCTTTAATACCTGTATGTGCAAAGTTAAAATTTGTTGCCCAATTTTTAACACTTGTCTTAATTGGTACCACTAAGTCGGTGTGTACACCATTGGTTTTTATGTAAATAGCAACTTCTTTATTGGTGGCTAGCTTTCCCCCTACCGGAATTCGAGCAAGTACAAATGCACATATGGCATACAACACTATGAAGGCAATAATGTCAATACCAATAAACGCAACAAATTGCAGCGCTTTTTTAGAAGATTGAGTCATAACAAGCAGTACTATTTATATGGCAGCTATACAAATATATATATAGTTACAGTTCCTTTTTTTTCATGCAACCATATTCCTCATTTTTTGTTAAATTACTAAAACAATCACGTTATGGCACATCCCAATTTACCACTTATCGAAGCCCTGCGCATAACTGCACAAAGGTTGCAAAACGGAGCACCTTATGCTTGGGGAAACCATGGCACTTGCAATTGTGGCAATTTATTGCAAGTTGTTACCCAACTTTCTGATAAAGAAATTTTAACCTACGCCCAAACAGGCATTGGCGAATGGACAGAATTGGCGGAAGATTTTTGTCCTGTTACCAATGCGCCCGTAAACCTACTGCTTAGTAAGTTGCAAAATCTTGGTTTAACGCCAACCGATATCCATAACTTGGAATATTTGGAAGATAAAACCGTACTTGCTGCTTTGCCCGGTGGATTTAGATGGCTAAAAAGAAATGTACGTAACGATGTGATTGTATATTTTGAAACGTTTGCACAATTGTTGGAAGACCAACTGATTAGCAGTATCCAATTGCCCGAAAACTTATTTGCAACCAATAACCATATTGTAGCAGCAGCGCTTGCATAACTATTACTAGGGCGTTACCCCTTTGGGGTCGGGCTTTTCACTTTTACTCCTCGCAGCCAACCTTAGCAGGATTGGCTGCTGTGGGGTAACCGTTTCAATCCCTAACGCGATTTTCCCATACGCTCACTTCTCTATTTTTGCAGTTAGAATGTTTTCGTTAAATATGTTTGTATGCTTGGCGTTACAAATTGAAATCCTGCATTTTTTATCTTGTCGCAGTTTACATTAGCACTTTTCAATACTTCTATACTCATTTCTCCCAAAATGAAGTTAAGTATCCATGCAGGCACACTCATGCGAATAAATAAATGCCCCCTAATCTTTTTTGCTAACTCAAGCGTAAGTAGTCTATTGTTTACAGGCTCCGGTGCTACTGCATTGTAAGCGCCATGTAATGCAGTATTTTCTATTGCAAACAAAAACATGTTGCATAAGTCGTGTATACCAATCCAACTGATGACTTGATTGCCATTTCCCAAAATGGCTGCAACGCCCATTTTTATGGGTTTTAAAAACTCTTTTAAAGCACCACCTTCGGGCGATAATACAATGCCGGTACGTAGCCAAACTAGTCTGATACCAAGTTGGGTTACTGGCGCAATACTTGCTTCCCATTGTGCACAAGTATTCCCTAAAAAAGCCGTGTCTGCCAATGCATCTTCTGTAAAACCGTGTTGTTTACTTTCATTGGTATCGGCTCCATACCATCCAATAGCCGAGGCACTAATGACTGCTTTAACATGGTGTTGGGTTGTTTGCAGCGCTTGTACCAATAGCGCACTGCTTTGTGTTCGGCTATTTACAATGTCTTGTTTGCGTTGTTTGGTCCAACGTTTATCGGCTACACCTGCGCCGGCAAGATGTACTATACAATCGGCCTTTGCTATTGCATTCGTGTCAATTTGTTGTTTTTCCACGTTCCAAAGGGCGTATTCCAATTGGGGATGCCGGCTTGGTGCCGCTGCAATTTTCCTAGTAAGTATGATTACTTTATATCCTTTTTGCAAGAGCAATGTGGTTAATTGTGTTCCTACAAGTCCGGTTCCACCTGTTATCAATACGGTATACATAATGGGTTGTTTTAGTTGGTTGTGCAAATACTTGAAAGTGGCTCTGTACAAATGTTCTTACTAGCCGGAAATAATTGGCAAATGTACAACGTGGCAATGCGTTTTTTGTTGGGCAAATGTATCAGTAACACCTGTTGCTAGTACGACTAGTATATCTTTTTGAAAGTATGCAATACCTAATTTGTATTTTGCACTCCATAAAGCCCAATTACGGTAGTTAATTTATAAGCATGAAGTATTACATCATTGCCGGAGAAGCAAGTGGCGATTTGCATGGTAGCAATTTAATTAAACAGTTGCATGTACAAGATGCAGCAGCCGATATCCGTTGTTGGGGTGGCGATTTGATGCAGCAAGCAGGTGCAACCTTGGTAAAGCACTATCGCAATTTGGCCTTTATGGGCTTTGCGGAGGTAGTCAAAAATTTACCCACCATTTTGCAAAACATTAAGCTATGTAAAGCTGATATTGCTACTTATCGCCCCGATGTGTTGATACTGATCGACTATCCGGGTTTTAACTTACGGATAGCCAAATGGGCAAAACAAAATGGACTTCGTGTTATTTATTATATATCGCCACAGGTATGGGCATGGAAAGCCAATAGAGTAGTTAGTATGAAACAATGCATAGATGTGATGCTTGTAATACTCCCATTTGAAAAAGCCTATTTTGCAGACAAATGGAATTGGCCGGTTACATATGTTGGACACCCTTTGGTAGAAGTGGTGGATGCTTGTTTAAACGAACCCTTGCAACCCTTGCCGGCATTACTAGCCAATCCGTTGCCAGTGATTGCACTTTTGCCGGGTAGCCGTAAACAAGAAATTGCCAAAAAGTTACCCATCATGTTGAGCGTATGTGCCCATTTTCCTCAATACCAATTTGCGGTAGCGCAAGCACCCGGTCAAGCAGCAGAATTTTATGCCCCTTTTTTAGAACAATACCAAAACGTAACCTTAATTCAAGGCAAAACCTATCATTTATTGCGCCATAGCAAAGCCGCTTTGGTAACAAGTGGAACGGCAACGTTAGAAACAGCTTTACTAGGCGTTCCGGAAGTGGTGTGTTATAAAACCAGTGCCATAAGCTATAGCATTGGTAAGCGATTGGTAAAAATTAAGTTTATTAGTTTGGTGAATTTAATTATGAATCAGCTGGTGGTGAAAGAGTTGATTCAGGATGCATTAAATACACCCAACTTGGTACATGCTTTACAGGAACTGTTAGATAATTCGCCACAACAGCAACAGCTACAAAATCAATATAGGCAGCTAAAACAGTTGCTTTCGCAAGATGGAACAGCTTCGGAAAAAGCGGCTACTTTGATTGTGCAGCAGGTAAAGGATTGGCAACATCTTTAAACTGAATAGCGGCAAGGTCAACTTCTGCAACAATAAAAAAACTGCCACAAATCAAAATCAAATCGCCTTGTTCTGTATTGTCTACCGCAGCTTGTACCGCATGTTGAACTATGGCATAATGATGTCCTTTTAAACCATAAGTCATTGCTTGTTCTTGCAGTTCGGTAGCCGGTAACGCCCTTGGTATGGCTGCTTGTGTAAAATAGTAAACGGCAGCTTGTGGCAATAAGGCCAATACCTTGTCTATTGCTTTGTCCTTAACCATCCCCAATACCACGTGCAACCTTTTGTAAGGAGTATGTTTGAGTTGGTAAACTATTTGAGCTATTCCCGCTTCGTTATGCCCCACATCGGCAATGATAAGTGGGGAATGGGCGCGCAATACATCCCATCTGCCACAAAGTCCGGTAGTTTTTTTTACTTGTTGCAGTGCCGTTGTTACGGTTTGTGCGGATAAATGCCAGCCATTTTGGTTCAGAAATGTTACCGCAGCCAATACGCCAATCAGATTGTGTGCTTGATACAATCCTAACAAATCCAAATGGTATTCCAAAAATTGGTTGCCTTTTTTAATTTGCCATTGTGCATAGGGAGGTACATATTGGTGATTAACCATTTGCCATTCATCTGATGCAAATACAATTGGGGCTTGGTTTTGGTCAGCCACTTGCTCAAATACTGGGCGCGTTTCGGGTAAGTATTCGCTGATAATAACCGGCGTTTTGGGTTTGATAATGCCTGCTTTTTCGGCTGCAATGAGGGGTAATGTGTTGCCTAAAAACTGCATATGGTCGTACCCAATATTGGTAATGATGCACAGTTGCGGTAAAATAACATTGGTACTATCCAACCTGCCGCCCATACCTACTTCAATAATGGCAATATCTACTTTGTTCGCAGCAAAATAGGCAAATGCCATAGCTACCGTAATTTCGAAAAAAGAAGGTTGTAAGGTAATAACGAGGGGCTGAATTTGAGCTACAAAATCTACCACAAATGATTCTTGACACAGCACACCATCTATTTTGATGCGTTCTCTAAAGTCGTATAAATGCGGGCTTGTATACAAACCGGTTTTGTAACCCGCCGTTTGAAAAATAGCTGCAAGCATGTGGCTAGTGCTGCCTTTGCCGTTGGTGCCTGCAACATGTATGCTTTTAAATTGATGTTGCGGATTGCCGAGGGCATTGCACAGGGCAATAGTATTGTCCAAACTGCCCTTATAGGCTGCACCGCCCACTCGTGTAAACATGGGTAATTGGGTGTATAAATAGGCTACAGTTTCGCTATAATTCATTCTAAAGGTGTCCCTTTTTATTACCGGCTAAAAATAGACAATTTTTCTTTTGGGTGTAAGCAATGGGTAGAAGCAACAATGTAAATATTCCATTAGTTGATTTTATGAAAAAGGAAAATACAATTGGCAAAGCCGGCTGATGCAGTATAAAGCATTCATTTATGGTGACTAAACAATGGTTTTTGTATTATAAATTATTGGTGCTTTTACGGTTGAATTGTTAAAACAAATGAGCAGCTAAGAATGACTAAGTGAAGTATTGTTTTGTACTACGGTTAAGTAATGGATAGCCCTTTTTTTATTTCATCAATATTGTACAAAAACACAGTTATAAAAGTTTTTGTGTTTTCAGCAATGTTTAAAAGCACAATTACAAAAGTTTTTATGCTTTCGGCAACGTACAAAAACACAATTACAAAAGTTTTTGTGCTTTCGGCAACGTACAAATGCACAATTACAAAAGTTTTTATACTATCAGCAAAGTATAAAAGCACTTTTGCTAAAGTTTTTATGCTTTTGACAATTACAAAAACATGGTTACCAAAGTTTTTGTATAATAAAAAGCTTTTGTACCTAAAAAAAAATTGTAATTGCACAAAGTGCAGAAAATTAAACAACACCACACTAAGTAGGTTGTGGATGATACTTATTCATGCGTCAATAAAAAATCTGTTTCAACAAAAAAATGAGTAATTGTTTTCTTATTTATAATCAATAGATGCATATAAAAGGTTTAAAAAAAATAATATACTGGTTAGTTCTTTATATACACTTTGTAATATATTTGCTATTCAATACTTTAATTATGAAACACTTATTTATCAACTTAAAATTCAGCAAAATTAATAATGCAAATGCGATTGGTTTTTATAGAAGCATTGCCAATGTAGTAGAAACAGCAAACCCTGTTAACTTACAAGTAGACAATGAGTTGCTCGTGTTTAAAAACAATATAAAAACGTTCGACAATGTTTTTAATGGTGTATTTAGTAGCAAGTTTACCAACGAACTAATGGCACTTGACGAACGCCGCGACTTGGACTTGCGCGGAATACGATGGGCAGCAAAAAGTGCCGCAATTAACAGAGATGCTCATGTGGTAAAAGCAGGTAAAACCGTGCTTATAAACATAGATAAATACGGTGCTAAAATAGAGTCCAAACCTGATAAGGAAGAAACCACTATCATTAGAAATATTTGCGACGAAGCCACCAAAGAAGGCGATTTTAAGGATGCTTTAGAAACATTGGGTTTGTTAAGTTGGATAGATGCCATGAATGCCACCAACAACGATTTTGAAAAAAAACTTGGAGAGCGCAATCAGGATGTGGTAAGCAACAAAAGTAAAATAAGCCCTACCCAAGCTGTTGCCGATGCCCGTAGCAGCTACGAAACCTTGTTAAAAGCAATAGATGCGCGCAATACTTTAGATACTACCGGAAAATACACCGCCCTTATAGATGCTATCAACAACCTAATAAAAGCCACCAATACAACGGTTAAAGCAAAAGTAACCACTGCCCAAAAAGCGAAAATGAAAAATAATGGTACGCAATAGTCATTAGGTACAATTAAGCAGGTTGCAGTATTTGGTTGAAATGCCTTAAAGAATAAGTTTGTATGAAATAAATAGTACAATGCATTGTAGCGCATGCTTATAAAAATACAAGGCAGCCTAAACGACTGCCTTGTATGGTTGTGGTAAGTGTGTGTAGCAATTGCAGGTAAGTAGTTATTGGTTGTTTAAAGGACCAATAAACAACTTGTATTTGTATCGTTTAGCTGCTTTTGCCATATTGTGTACTGCGCAGCATCCAAAAAGAAACCTAATAAGCAACTATATAACAGTAGGCATGAGGTTGACGCATTAGGTTAGCCCTATTTGTATTACTGTATTACTACTTTTTTGATCACTACTTGCTTGCCATTGTTTATAGATAGCAAGTAAATACCTGCTTGTATATTTTGTAAAGGCAGTTTTACCATGTTTGTAGCGGTAGAAAAGTTTGCAATTGTTTTTCCGGAAATGTCTGAAAATACTATAGCAACTCTATCTTCAATTTTACCTAAATCAACATACAGTTGTCCGCCGCTATTTGCAGGGTTAGGAAATACCCGTACTTGATTTACCATACTTTCGGTTAGTAAATCTTGTGATTCAGCAAAAACAACGGGCGCATTACCACAGGCAATACTGTTTACATTAATAGTAATAGAATTGGAGCATCCATTAGCATTCTGTGGGGTTGTATATGTAATAGTACCACGACCTACCGCTCTGTTTTTGAAACTTAAAACACCTTGAGGCGATACTGCTGCTGTGCCGGTAACGCTCCAAGTACCACCCTCAGGTATTGCCTTTAATGGTACACTGTTTTGACTACATACGGCCAATAAATTTGTAGCAACTATTGGTTGAATGGAGGGTGCTGCAGGAATAGCCAATACATTGATTCTTTTTGATACACTGGCACTGCATCCTGAATTATTGCGAACCGTATAACTGATAAACACATTATTACCGGCAGATACGCCCGAAACCAATCCATTGTTATTAACCGTTGCAAGGGCTACTTTATCTGATGCCCAGCTACCACCAACCACTTGGTTTGAAAACAAGGTTGTTTTGTTTGCACAAACGGTGTTGGCACCTACTATAGCCGGTGGAGGTGCCATTCGCGCTACAGTAAAGATGAATACATTGGATGAATCGGAACAGTTTTGCAAATTGGTAACTTTATATTTGATTAAGGTAGATCCGTTTGCTCTTGCCAAAACATTTGCAGTAACCGGCGTAGCCGTATGTACAGAAGCAACTACCGGATTGGAACTCATCCATATTCCGTTGGGTATATTCGCAGTAAATACAGTATTGTTGCCAATGGTACAACTTACATTATTTGCTGCTACTATGGTAGGTTTGGCTTGTGCAGCTACTACATATTGGGCAAACGTTTCTGCTCTACAGTTATTGGTATTGGGGATTACAATACCATAAGTAATAGTGGTGGTTCCGTTTGAAATGGCTTTGATGGTGCCATTGTTGTTCACAAAATTGGCTACGGCAACATTGCTACTACTCCATACACCATTGGGTGAAGCACTAGATAACTGTTGCGCCGTGCCTATAGTGCAATTGATTAATGGGTCACGATTGGGCAATACAATATTTTGTACTTGGTTATTGCCAGCATCTAATATTCTATTATAGCTAATGGTAAAATTGGATAAAAAATTGGTAATTACATCTACATAATAGTTGGTGCCATTGTAATTTCCGGCATCTGCCACACGCATAAAGGTACCTATATCGTTCAGTACCAAATCCATACACATATTGGGTTTGCAAACACGCGTAACCAATAAATCGAGCATAGATTGCGGATCGTTAGCAGGTCTATTATCAGCATTACAAGCGTTTATAAATCTATTCCATTCAGTAGCAGTAAAGTATAGTCTTAACCGAACGGGCTTATTAGGTTGCCTTTCGGGAAGAAAAGTATAATCTCTATCAAGCCAATAATTGTTAGTATGATTCATTTGTACCGGCTGATTAACAATTGTTTTATAACCAACTTGTATTCTTCCCATGTTGGCTTCATCTAACAAAGAGGCTACAATACTGCCGTTATGCATAAAATTGATCCAATTGCTCGAATTATTTGAAACAACCGGATTCATCAATTGTGTACATCCCCCATTATTTACACTTACATTGGCATTTATAGGATTGTATGGATAATCTGATATTATAATTTTTCCTTCAGCACATTCAAAAAAAGCGCCGGTTCTTAGTACTTGATTTGGGCAAGTATTTGGAGAAAAGTCGTTTCTTATTGCAGTTCGGCCTAAGGCAGGAAAAACAAATCGAATACCTCTGTTGCCAATGTCATTAACAAAATCAATTCCTAATTGATTACCGGCTACAGGGGTAGGGGCGCTAGTAAAATTTGATTGCAGCTTGATGGTATCATCATCACATCTATCCCTTTCTCCATAGTTAATAAAATCCTGCAAATCGGGCATTGCTCCTTTTGCTATTACCACATTTCTAACTAAAATACGGTAAGATCCACCTTTATAAAACCTAGTTTCGGAAGTGCCTGAGTAAAAATAATCTACCCCTTCTATATCCTGTAACAAACTAACGCCCGAAAATTTGATGGTAACATCCGAAAGGTTAAAGCCTAATCTTGCAAGCGTTGCTGTAAATGTTGGAAAACCATTTGAAGCAATCATTTTTGCACCATAATGGGTAGCATCGTTGTCTATAAAATCTCTGCTAGCCAAATTTAAGTGCGCCCATGTTCTATTATCGTTACCAAAACAATTGATTTGCTTTGGGGTAGTTTCGTGTCCCCAACAATAAGCGGCAATACCTCCTCCACTGTCCCATTTAGATTGAAAGGTAATGTATTTGTTTTGTGCTATAAGTGTAACAGATAAGCAAAAATATAGCATAGAAAAAATTGATAACTTTTTCATAAAAGAAGTATTAATAATGAATAAAGGGGTGATTACAAGCAAACTAATGTAGATCTCAGAAGTCTTTATCATGCATTTCAAACACCATGCCAAAATGGTATTTTCCAATTAAGAAGTTATAGTTTGGTTAAATTACCACAGCATTTATATAACCAATATCTACGTGCCTTTTTGCTGAATGGTTGATTATCAATTATGAAGCCATGACTGTGGATTAGCCACAGCAATACAAGCTGTTGAAAAAGTATTTTTTGGAGCAATACAACTTACAGTTGTCTAAAACACTAAGTACAGTTAAATTATACAACCATCATCTACAGAAAATTAGTTTGCAAACAGTTTATTTAAGGGAAATACCTGGTTAAGATTGGGTATTTTGTGATCTACTGTGCTTATTTTCTAGTTAAATATTAGGCGGAAATGTTTTTTCCTTGTAACCACAATTTAAAAGCAGGAGCTTTTTCGCGACTAATAACAATGCTTTCGGAAAAATGCTGTATGCTTACATGAAGTTTGCCATTAATGCCCGGCGTTAAGTGTTGGATATGGTGTAGGTGGATGATAAACTGCCGGTTAGCTCTAAAAAAACAAGCAGCCGTAAGTTGTTGTTGAATGTCGTCGAGGGTTTGGTCTATTACATATGCTATTTGTTGGTGTTGGGCATATACCAATTGGTGTTTGGTAAAAAAACAACTGATGTCGTTTGCTGCAAGGGGAATAATTTGGTGTCTAAAGTGAACCAAAAATTGTACAGTAGCCGGTGCTTTTGGTGGCATCAGTTGCTGTTTCAGTTGCAACAATTGTGTTTGCGTATAATGTTGTTGCGATGCAGCGTATTTGTTTAGTGCTGCCGCTACTTCGATAGTTTGTAACGGCTTTAATAAATAATCAATTCCATTCTGTTTGAATGCCTTTAACGAATAAGCGTCGTAAGCCGTTGTAAAAATAACGGGGATAAAATGCGGCAACTGCTCAAAAATTTCAAACGAGAGTCCATCAGATAACTGTATATCGGAAAAAATGAGATCGATGCGTGTATTTTGCTGCTGTTGAAACCAAATGGTTGCTTCCTCTACCGATTCTAATTCGGCCACAATTTGTATTTGCGGCGCTATTTGCAATAGTAGGTTTTTAAGTTTGCGTAGGGCAATACGTTCGTCTTCAATTAATACAACATGCAGCATAACCAACTAATTTATTAGGGGCACTTTTACGATAAACAAATTGTTTTCCTGTACTATTTCTATTGCTTTTCCGCAAAGCAGCAAGCATCTTTGACGCAAATTGTTTAGGCCAATGCCCCCCACATTTGCATTAGCAAACGGCTGGTAAGTATTGGCAATAATTAAATATTGGCTATCTACCGAAATGTGTAAATGCATTGGGTTTAAACTAGTGGTTTTATTGTGTTTAATCACGTTTTCTATCAACAATTGGGTACACAATGCGGGTACTTGCTGGTGCACATTGTCAGTATTGTGAAACTGAACCTGTAATTTTTCCTCAAAGCGCACTTTGAGTAAGTACACATAATTGCGTGCAAAAGCCAATTCCTCGTTCAGGGGCACTGTTTTTTTTTCTTGGATATCTAAAATATACCGAAACACCAAAGAAAAATTGTCGATAAAATGCTCGCTTTTTTCCGGGTTTTCCCGCACCAACCCACTCAAGGTATTTAAGGTATTGAAGAAGAAATGTGGATTGATTTGGTTGGTGAGTGCCGCCACTTGACTGTTTAGATGCTCATTTTTAAGTTGCGCATACGCCTCTTCGAGTATTTTTTTTTCTTTGTAATGAACATAAACGTAGGAAGCGGCATAGCTAATGGCAAACATAAAGAGGTTGCGGATAAACTCATCACGGACATAGGCTGCGATAAATAATTGCTCGGTCAACTTCCAAACGGGGTAGTGAATGGCAATACTCATGAGCGACAAAGCAACATAAGCAAGCGGCAAATAAACCATTTTTTGTTGAAGTGGCAGCCGAAACCATTGGATACTGAAAAACAAACTGCCATACAAAACCATACTAGCAAGTATCCATAAAGTGATGGCATCCAATATTTTTAAAGTAAACACAGGTTGCCCCCAGTGGTTAAAAGTGAGCATCACAATATTGAGAATGAGCAAAAAACTGCCGGTACCGGCATATGCTAGCATCCATTTTTTGGAGATGTTCACTTTTTGTAGGGGTATCATGGGGTTTGCAAGTGCTTGTTTAAAAATTGCAAAACTAGTTGAATATTGGCATCTGTTTCAAAGGCTCTTCCTCCGTGGCCAGCGTTGTCGAGTAGCGATAAGGTTACTTTGTCTTTACCCAAAACAGGTAGCAATTGCTCGTAAAGATACAGGGATTGTTCGGTAGGTACCATCGGGTCGTTTTTGCCATGTTGTATCAAAAAGGGCGGCGTTTGGGAATTGATATAGTTGGCGGCATTCGCTTGGCTTACAAGGTTGGCAGCTTGTGCCAATGGCGAACCTAATAGCTTAGATTCGGGCGAGGAAGCACTGCTGTGATTGGCATTTCCCTTTCCCGATGCGGCAAATTGAGCATCCATTGTACCAAAATGAATTGGGCCAAACCAATCCACCACCGCTTGTACAGCACTATTTTCCGATGCATTGCCTTGGGTAGTGTCTTCCAACGCTTTTTTACTAAAAGTGGTTCCGGCAAGTGCCGCTAAGTGTCCGCCCGCCGAGCCTCCCCATAGTGCTATTTTTTGTTTATTGAGTTGATAAGTTGCTGCATTGGCTTTGATGTACCTGATAGCTGCTTTAACATCGTTGATTTGTGCCGGAAAAATAGCTTCATGACTTAACCGATAATTGATTGATACTACCGCATAGCCCTGTTGTAAGCCCGCCAACATGGGTATTAACTGCCCATCTTGTTTATCACCAAACATAAATCCGCCACCATGAATGCTGATAATCACCGGAAAGGGACCTTTGCCCGTATCGGGTAAATAAATATCTAGTTGTTGACTTGCCGATGCATGTGCATAGGAAAGGTTTAGCCATTTTCTGTTGATGGTATTGATTGGCGCTTTGCGCATTGGCGGTTGGGCAAAAGCACCCATACTCAGTAGTACCAACACTACTGACAACAAATTTTTTATCATGCTGTTTATTTTTGAGCGGAACTAATTTTTTTGTACGAATAAATACCAAGGGCAAATACTATCAGCATAGCTAATAAAACCGGCGACCATGCTACTAAATGGTTATTTCCCTCACTAATTACATTGGGTGTATTGCTGATGCGCTCTGCTATCCACCCTAAGGCTGCTAAAGCGGCAAGGCAAGCGAGTAGCGTTTTCAAGTAATTATAGGCTGCGGCATTGTGCTTACTAATCATAAGCAACCAAGGTGTGGTGAGTAGCACCACGGCTAGTTGCATCAATTCAATGCCTATATTAAAAGCGGCAACGCTCAGTATGAGCTGCCACATAGGTAATTGCAAGTGCAATAAAGTGCCAGAAAATGCCATGCCATGTACAAGCCCAAAACCGGCAGCAATCCAAGCTTCTTTACCGAAAAAAATGGGCCGCCATGCATGAATGGCAGATACCAATATTGATAGGGCTATGGCTACTTCAATCCACTTACTTGCAATAGGCTGCCATCCCAATGCACCCGTTAACAAGGTAAGGGAATGCCCAAGGGTAAAGGCGGTAACCATATACAACAATCTACGTATGCTGTACGCCGTGCTACCGTGAATGCCCCAAACACGTTTGCTTTTTTGTTGCATAGGTGCCGTTAGCAAAAGCAACAACAAAAACATTAAATGGTCGGTGCCCACTGCAATGTGTTGTATACCCAATTGCAACATTCTCCAAGCATTTTCTTGCCATTGGAGCGAGGTGAACGTTACTTGCAGGGGTAAAATTTTTCCTGTAGGTATGTTTAATTGTATCAGCCCTACTGCTTGCGGAGTTGAGGGCTTGGTTAAGGGCAACCATGCTTGCACCAATGTTACCATTATTGCATGGTTGGGCACTTGATGCACAATTATGTCGCTGTGGATTGTAAAATAAGGCCAATCGTGTGCGTTGGCATCCTCAATAAAACCTTCTACCGTTATTTCGCTGTACACACCTCTAATGGAGTCTTTGGTATTGGCAAGTGCAATTTGTGAAATGTCTATTGGCATCCATACATTGTTGCTGTTGATTATGCGTAGGTGGGCTAATACATAGCTTTGCACAAGTGCTTTGTTGGGCGCAGTCAAAGGTTTGTTTTCGCTCAACTCCGTTCCCAATGCCGGCGTTAGTTCACTGAGTGGCATTGCAAGCGATAGCTGTATTCCTTTGGCCTCTACGCGCAGCGCTAGCGTGGAGTTGGGCATCGGATGTGCTTCCACCTTCAGCACTAAGCAGGTAAGGCAAAAACTGAATACCAGTACAATCAAATGTTTGTGTGTACGCATGATGTGCAAAAAAAGGGGGGCTGTAATCAATACGACCCATTTCGGCTTTTGTTCGGGCTGTTTGGCTGTAGTCCTCGCCCGCCAACCGCCCGTTGGTTGTTGGCGAGCTGTGGGCTACTTGCCAACAACCCGCAGCCCTTCTTCTTTGTAACTATGTTGGGGCTACAGCAATAAGGGGTATTGATGATGTTATTACCGGTGATTCAGCTATGCTTACTTGGTGCCACCATAATCGGTTAATCGATCGCGCCAAACGGAGTGATAGTGTACATTTTGCTTGTAAACAATACCGCCTTGTACCGTAAATTCTATCCACACATTGTTGCCGTCAATACGTACATAATCATTTTTGGTAGCCAAATCGGTTGTTCCGCTGTAAGCTATAAAAGTATTGTCTAAATCATTGGTGTATTTTGCCAAAATGGTAGCCGCATTGGCATCGTCTATATCGTTTACATAAGTTTTCAACGCAGCAATCACCAATTCTTTTTGTTGAGCACTAAGCGAGTTGCATTGCAATCCTTCATGTGCCGTTGGGAACTGCCAATCAACTTTGGGGCCTAACAAAATATCGGTATAGGTTTTGCTCAATTTGGCACTAGTTAATTGTGTGCTCGTTAATCCTTTTAGCATGGCAGATAATGCCGCCGCTTCTTGATTAATAGGTGCATAGGTAGTTCCACCACTTGTAAACGAAAGTGGTTCAACTGCCTCAAAGTGTGGTGTAGCACCAACCAAACTTCCATTGATGTAGGTGTTGGCGAGGGTTTTATGATGCCCTGTCATTTGTATTTCAAAAGTGCCAGCCATAGCGGGTGTTCCAAAAAATCCTATGTAATAATTCCCGCTACCATAATCGCTACCTCCGCCATTGTTGTACAAATAATCGTCGGCCAACCAAAGTTGTTGTATTTCGTCGTAGCCTTCGTTGGCACTTGAGCCTGAAATTTCTTGAATCAATGCTTTTGCAGCAGCCAACTGTGTAGCACTGAGTGTGCCCATTTTCAACCCAATACGTGCCGACATAGATGCGGGAAGGTTAGACCATGTTTTGGCGTTACTAAGTGAATAACTTAATTGCAATGCGGCCAATTGTGTACTGCTTAAAGTAGCTTTAAAGGCGTTGGCTAAGCATACTACTTTAGCAGTGCCAGTTGCTGTGCTGCAATCTACGGAGGTATTGATAGCGGTATCTACACTTACTGAAAAAGCGCAGGATTGTCCTCCAAAACTGATGGCAAAATTAGCAGTACCTGCACTAGTAGGTGTGCCAGAAATACCAAATGTTAAAGATCCACTGCCGTTGGCAAGAGTGCCAGCCTGTAAAGTTGCGGTAAGGCCTGTTACGCCGGTAGAAGCAATGCCGCTGCCTGCTGCATAGGCAACACTATTACCACCCGAATAAGGAACCGTAGCGGTGCCCGTGTAAGCACTACCATTGACAGGTCGAGATGATACTGTGGCTGCACTGCAACTTAAAGTACTTACTGCGGCAGCAGTAGTTGGGGTAGTAGTATCTGAGCTGCTACTCGTTTTTTTACATGCCACTACTGAGGCAAGCGCAATAGTGCACATAAGCACCATACTAGCAATTGTTGATTTCATACTGGTATTTTTTACAAACTTGCAAAGGGATAGGGTTTGTAAAAAATAAAGCCGACTGAAGCGTACAAATTGGGGGGCTGAAGCGTAAAAGCACCACACAAACCATTAACGAATGTAGAAAATGATTTATAAATATTGCTAAAACAAAAGAGGCCGTCCTTGATGAAGAACAGCCTCAAAAAAATCAACTTGGCATCAGAGCGGTATTTATTTTCCTGCTCTTTGCATTACTTTTTGAACAGCTTTTACAATTGATACATCGTTTAAGCCATATTTTTCCATCAACTGAGCGGGTGTACCACTTTCGCCGAAACTGTCGTTTACTGCAACGTATTCTTGTGGAATAGGATCGTTTTGGATTAACACTTGTGCAATGCTATCGCCCAAGCCACCCAAACGGTTGTGTTCTTCGCAGGTAACCACACAACGTGTTTTGGCTACCGATTTTAGAACCGCTTCTACATCTAATGGTTTGATGGTGTGGATGTTGATGATTTCGGCATCAATACCCATGCTTTCCAAAATTTCGCCTGCTTTAATTGCTTCCCACACCAAATGTCCTGTAGCGAAAATACTCACATCTTTACCTTCGTTTACAGTCCATGCTTTACCAATTTCAAATTTTTGATCGGCATCGGTGAAAATAGGCATCACCGGACGTCCAAAGCGAAGGTAAACCGGACCATGATAATCGGCTATGGCAATGGTTGCTGCTTTGGTTTGGTTAAAATCGCAAGGATTGATAACGGTCATTCCCGGAAGCATTTTCATTAAACCAATGTCTTCCAAAATTTGGTGCGTTGCACCGTCTTCGCCCAATGTAAGACCTGCGTGTGAAGCGCAAATTTTTACATTTTTATCGGAATAAGCCACTGATTGACGAATTTGGTCGTAAACGCGACCTGTAGAGAAATTAGCGAAAGTACCGGTAAAAGGTATTTTTCCGCCAATCGTTAAGCCGGCAGCCATACCAATCATATTGGCTTCGGCAATACCCGTTTGAATAAAACGTTCAGGAAATTCTTTGATAAAAGCTTCCATTTTTAAAGAACCCACTAAGTCGGCGCACAACGCTACCACATTGGGGTTTCTTTTACCTGCTTCCAACAAACCTGCTCCAAATCCGGAACGGGTGTCTTTTTGCTCAGTGTATGTGTATTTTTTCATGTTTGCGTATTGTTATTTGCTTTGTTTCAATCGTTAACCATTTAAACAAAGCAAATGGTGATTGTGATAATAAATCGATTTGTTGAAATGCGCTTTTTAAGGTCGCAAATGTCATTAATAGTCGCCAAGTGTTTCGGGCAATTGTGCCAATGCTGCGGCTAATTGCTCGTTGTTAGGCGCTACTCCATGCCATTTGTGGCTACCCATCATAAAGTCTACTCCGGCACCCATTTCGGTGTACATCAAAATAGCAATTGGTTTGCCTTGACCGGTTTTTGAAACGGCTATTTCCAATGTTTTAATCACATCTTCCATATCGTTTCCTTTCATTTCTAACACATCCCAACCAAAAGCTTCCCATTTGGCACGCAAATTACCAAGTGTTAATACTTTAGCGGTAGGGCCGTCTATTTGCTGACCATTCACGTCAATAGTGGTAATCAAATTATCAATTTTGTTGTGTGGAGCAAACATAGCAGCTTCCCAAATTTGTCCTTCTTGCAATTCGCCATCGCCATGTAGGGAAAAAACCAAACGGCTATCGCCATTTAATTTTTTAGCTTTAGCAGCACCTATTGCCACGGAAAGACCTTGACCTAATGAACCGGAAGCAATGCGCACGCCCGGCAAATGTTCGTGTGTAGCAGGGTGGCCTTGCACACGTGAGTTAATTTTACGGAAAGTAGCTAACTCGGCAATTGGAAAATAGCCCGAACGCGCTAATACACTGTAAAATACGGGCGAAATGTGTCCATTAGAAAGAAAAAACACATCTTCCCCAGTAGCATCCATATTGAACGCAGGGTCATGTTTCATTACTTTAAAATACAACGCCACTAAAAAATCGGTACAACCCAAAGAACCACCGGGATGACCTGATTGGCAACCATGCACCATGCGTACAATATCTCTGCGTACCTGATGTGCCGTTGCTTGTAATTGTTGAATATCTTGACTCATTTTTATGGTTTGTTTTTCTTTAAAATATATTAGGCACCCATTTTAGCGGCATCTTCGATGAATTTAGCCAATCCGATATCGGTTAACGGATGTTTCAATAAGCCTAAAATAGAATCTAAGGGGCAGGTACATACATGCGCACCCGCTTCGGCACAAGCAATAATGTGGTTGGCATTGCGGATAGAAGCGGCAAGTATTTCGGTTTTGAAACCTTGAATGGCAAATACTCTAGCTATTTGTTCTATCAATTGTACACCATCCCAACCGCTATCGTCGATACGGCCAATGAATGGCGACACGTAGGTAGCACCTGCTTTAGCTGCTAAAATGGCCTGTCCGGCAGAAAAAATTAGCGTACAATTGGTTTTGATGCCATTGTCGGTAAACCATTTAATGGCTTTGATACCGTCTTTAATCATGGGTACTTTTACCACAATATTTGGGTGAATGGCAACCAATTTTTTGCCTTCCTCTACCATTTCTTCAAAAGTGGTAGAAAGCACTTCGGCACTAATATCGCCATCTACAATGTCGCAAATGGTTTTGTAGTGAGCCGCAATAGCAGCTTCGCCTTTAATGCCTTCTTTGGCCATTAATGAAGGATTGGTGGTTACACCGTCTAAAATACCTAAAGCGTTAGCTTCTTTGATGTGGGCCAAATTGGCCGTGTCGATAAAAAACTTCATAAGGAATGTGTATTTAAAAAATTTAATAAATTACCATAATAAAGAATACAATGCAACAAGTACGCCAATAATTATTAACGAACCAATAGCAAAGGCTGAGGTAGGTTTAAACATGCTAGCATCTACTTCTAAGCCCTTGGCTTCTACACCACGTTTGTTGTCGAGCAAGCTGATAACAACCATTGATACAATACAAATCACAAATACAAAGCCCATTCTGTCTAAGAAAGGAATTTCGTATATACCCTCTGCATTTTTGATGGCAAAACCAAAATTGTATAAGAATGACAAGTCAACATATTGAGGAATGAACTTAAACAATACTGAAAAAGCAAATCCGCCAACAGTTGCAAACAAGGCTGCATTAGAAGTAGTCTTTTTCCAGAAAAAGCCTAAAATAAACATTGCAAAAATGCCTGGGCTTACAAAACCAGTATACTCTTGAATAAACTCAAATCCACCTTTTTTATCAATACCAAGGAAAGGAGAGATTAAACAGCCAATAATCATTGATAATAATACCGCAATTTTGCCTGTTTTTACCAAATCGCTTTCAGATGCATTGCGGTTGATGTTTTTTTGATAAATATCTAAAGTAAATATGGTAGCTATGCTGTTGGCTTTACCAGCAAGTGAAGCCACAATAGCAGCAGTAAGTGCCGCAACCGACAACCCTTTAAAACCTACAGGCAATAAATTTAACAAGGTAGGATATGCTTTATCACCTACTACTTCGCCTGCACTATCCAATAATTCTTGGTGGGTAAAATAACCTTTTTGGTTAAGTACATAAGCAGCTATACCAGGCAAAACCACAATAATAGGCATCAACAGTTTCAAAAATGCAGCAAACAACAAACCGCCACGAGCAGTTTTTAAATCGGCACCGAGTGCTCTTTGAGTGATGTATTGGTTACAACCCCAATAGTTAAGGTTTACAATCCACATACCACCTACCAATACAGTTAAACCAGGCAAGCTTGGAAAGTTTGGATTGTCTTTACTAAATACCATGTGAAAATGGTCGTCGCTATGTTCCATCATTAATTTAAAGCCATTTACCACACCGGTACTGCCATATTGTTGCGCCACCAAGTCAAGTGCCAAGTAAGTAGTTACCAAACCACCTAAAATCAAAAAGAATACTTGAATCACATCGGTAAAACCAATTACTTTCATACCTCCAAGGGTAATGATGATGGCAAAAATGGCCAATCCGTACATACACAAATACAAGTTGAGACCAGAAATACTGCTAATGGCCAAAGCACCCAAGTACAAAATAGAAGTTAGGTTTACAATTACGTATAACAACAACCAAAACACTGCCATAATGGTAGCTACGGTAGAATTGTAGCGTTGGTTTAAAAATTGCGGCATGGTGTAAATTTTATTTTTCAAATACACCGGAATAAAAAATACTGCAACAATAATGAGGGTTGCAGCCGCCATCCACTCGTAAGTAGATATTGCCAAACCCATTTTAAAACCATTACCACTCATACCAATAAACTGTTCAGCGCTAATGTTACTTGCAATTAGCGATGCTCCAATAGCCCACCAGGTAAGCGAGCCTTCGGCCAAAAAGTAATCATGCGAAGCAGATACCGAAGCCTGCTTTTTCTTGTTGTAAACCCAGTATCCGTAACCAGCTACTATAACAAAGTAGATGAGAAATACAATGTAATCTTGTGTTTGTAACGTACTCATAATGGCAGTTTTTGTTTTGTTTTTGTTTTTGTTTACTTATTAAAATACGCCTCGTTCCAGCGCAATTCGTTTTTAAATTGGTACAAATTGGTCTCTTTACCAATAAGCACATACTCAATACCCGCCATTTCTGCAAAATCCTGCAAATCTTCGGCAGTTAGGTTTTGGCTAAAGCAAGTGTGGTGTGCTCCACCTGCTAAAATCCAAGCAGCACAGCCGGTATGCATATTGGGATAAGGTTTCCACAAAACCCGCGCTACAGGCAGTTTAGGCAAACTTTGCAAAGGAGCTACTGCCACCACTTCGTTTACCAACAGTCTAAAACGGTTACCCATATCCACTACCGACGCATTAATAGCCGGGCCGGCACCCACGTTAAACACCAAACGCACCGGATCGGCTTTGCCACCAATACCCAGTGGATGTATTTCGCAATTGGGTTTGCCATCGGAAATGCTTTCACATATTTCCAACATATGACTACCCAAAACCAACTTGTTATCCGGATTAAAATGATAGGTATAATCTTCCATAAAGGAGTTACCACCTTTAAGTCCGCTACCCATCACTTTCATGGCGCGCACTAGTGCCGCTGTTTTCCAATCGCCTTCACCTGCAAAGCCATAACCTTTTGCCATTAAGCGTTGTGCTGCAATGCCCGGCAGTTGCGCCATTCCGTACAAGTCTTCAAAAGTATCGGTAAATCCTTTAAATTGACCATTTTCTAGAAAAGTTTGTAAGCCCAATTCTATTTTAGCAGCATCGCGAAGGCTTTGGTATTGCGCGCCCCCTTTTTGCAATGAGGGCACTAATTGATAGGTATCTGCATACTCTTGTACCAAATCGTCAATTGCTTTGTCGCCAATCGTGTCTATCACCTTTACCAAATCGCCAATACCGTAGGTGTTCACCGAGTAGCCAAATTTAATCTCTGCTTCTACTTTATCGCCTTCAGTTACTGCTACATTGCGCATGTTATCGCCAAAGCGAGCAAATTTGGCACCTTGCCAATCGTTCCAACCGGCGGCTGCCCTTGCCCATCCATTTATTTTCCCCAAAGTTTGCTCATCTTGCCAATGCCCTGCTACCACTTTGCGATTGAGGCGCATTCTCGACATAATGAAACCAAATTCTCTATCGCCATGGGCCGATTGATTGAGGTTCATAAAGTCCATATCTATGGTACTCCAAGGAATATCTCTGTTAAATTGTGTATGAAAATGCAGCAATGGTTTTTGTAAAATTTTCAAGCCTCCAATCCACATTTTTGCGGGCGAAAAAGTATGCATCCATGCAATGATACCAATACAGTTTTTGGCCACATTGGCTTCTTGGCATACTGCATATATTTCTTCAGCAGTTTTGACGGTGGGTTTAAACACCACACTCACCGGTATTTGTGCCGATTGGTGCAATGCTGCTGCAATTGTTTGAGAGTGACTAGCTACTTGTAACAACGTTTCTTCGCCATATAAGTGTTGGCTACCAGTTACAAACCACACTTCTAATTTTTTTAAATCAATTGTCATTTTTTTAATATTAATTTTTTACATAAAATTGATTAAGGGCGTTACCCTTACGGGTCGGGCTTTTTGCTGCTAGTCCTCGCCCGCACCTTAGCAGGATGCAGGCTGTGGGCTATCCGCTTCAATCCCTAACGCAAACCTTCCACAGTACCTTCTTTTGTTCAGATGTATTTAAAACTTCAAACGCAATTCGTTTAAAGCCTTTCTATATGCTTCATCGAGTGATTGCTTCATATTGCTATAGTTTTTACCTTCACTCCAATTACCTACAATAGACGCTTTTTTTCTAATTCCCCCTTTTTCAATTAATGAGTTATCCGATAAGTCAACTATCTCCGTTTGAATAGTGGTAAATGTTTGTTTGCCCGTTTCAATAAATCCATAGTAACTTACCAATAAGCCATAATCAAGTTTTACCAACATTACTTCATCTATATTGAATTGCTCCTTCACACTTCTCCAGTCATCTTTAGCATATTTTTTCTTACTATCGGGGCCTTCATAAGTGGGCTTGTCATCTAAATAGATGGTATCCGTAATTATCTGGAAAGGCTTTTTGCAAACTGTTAAAATGCTTGCTATGTCCTTTTGCAATTGTGCCTTGATGTTCATTTGCTTTTCAACCTGCTTCAAAGGCTCTTGAAATCTATCGCCCGGTGTTAAAGCCATATCCAACAAGCCTTGAGAGCCTTCTTTGGCTACACCAATTTTATTTACCTCAATGACTACACCAATTTTTTTGGAATTATAGAACGATTGACTCAAAGGTATCGTGGTAGTACATCCAAATAAACCCAATACAAGTACCATGTACAAGTAAAAGGCATTAGCATTAATAGAAAATCGACGGTAGTTAAAATAAGCGGTCATAAGAGGGTAAATATTTAAGCTTTGTTATTGATTACTAAATTTATAAATGGTTAGTTGATGGTAGGTGTCGCCCGGCTTTAAAATGGTATTGGGGAATGTTGGTTGGTTGGGGCCATCCGGAAAGTGTTGTGTTTCTAAACATAGTGCAGCATGCTGTATATACTTTTGTTTGTTTTTGCCAATAAGCGTACCATCTAAAAAATTACCTGAGTAAAATTGAATACCTGGTTCTGTGGTAAAAACCTCCATTTTACGTCCGCTAGCTGCATGGTATAAAGTAGCCGCTTTTGTTAGGCTATCATTACTTTTCGTCAATACCCAATTGTGGTCAAAGCCACCCTTTACGCTGGCAATGTCTTTACCAATAATTTTTTCGCTAGTAAAATCCATTGCAGAGCCTTTAACTGCATCAATGCTTCCCGTAGGGATGAGCTTGTCATTTACAGCGGTGAATGCGTTGGCATTTAACGTAAGTGAGTGGTTTAAAATAGTGCTATCAGTTCCTGCTGATAGGTTAAAATAGCAATGGTTGGTCAGGTTTAAAGGAGTTGGTTTGTCGGTTGTGGCTTTGTAAGCAATTTGTAATTCGTTGTTGGCTGTAAGGGTGTATACCACTTGAACGGTTACTGTACCGGGATATCCTTCTTCGCCATCTTTACTAATATAAGTCAGTTGTAAACTGCTATCGCCGGCTAATTTTTGGGCACTCCAAATTACTTTATCAAAACCTTTGATACCACCGTGTAAGGTATTGCCGTGGTCATTCAATGCCAATTGATAAGTTTTGCCATCTAAAACAAATTTACCGGCATTAATTCTATTGGCATATCTACCAACCAAACAGCCAAAGTAAGGATTGTTTTTTTGCAAATAGCCACTAAGCGAGTCGAAGCCCAAAATCACATCGCCCAATTTACCCGCTTTGTCAGGTACATGCAATTGTGTTACTGTGCCACCATAGTTTAAAATGGTCGCTTTCATTCCCTTAGGATTGGTGAGCGTGTAAGCTTTTACGCTATCGGTACCAATTACGCCATAGGCAGCTTCTGTAATGGTAAAGCTACCCGTAGCCGAAGCATCATCTTTTTTGTCTGTTTGAGGAGCATTGCATGCAAACAAACTTGTTGCAAGTAATGCCGACCAGATAAGTTGTTTTTTCATTTGTTTGTTTTTTTCATATTTATCAATCAGTAATTCAACATGTTGGGCTGTTGAATCAATCGTTAGGCATATGTGTACTTATTGACCGTAATAGCTATTTGGGCCATGTTTGCGTTCAAAATGTTTTTTTATCAGGGCATCCTTCAGTTTTGGAGCCTTTGGGTTGATTTGTTCGGTAAGCAAAGCCATTTGAGCTACACTTTCCAAAACAGCACTATTGTAAACCGCTTTTTTGGCATCCTTACCCCAAGTAAAGGGGGCATGATTGCCCACGAGCACCATTTCTACCTCTTTGTAATCGAGGCCCTTTTCTTTAAAGCAATTCATGATTTGAAAACCTGTTTCATATTCATAATTACCTTGAATCATGGCATCGTCCATTGGTGGGGCACAAGGTATGTCAACTGTATTGTGGTCGGCATGGGTGGTACCAAAAATGGGTATATCTCGTTGGCTTTGTGCCCATGCGGTTGCATAGGTACTATGGGTATGTACAATACCGCCTATCGCTTTCCAATGTTTGTACAAAACCGCATGAGTTAACGTATCGGATGAAGGGCGTAAATTACCTTGAACGGTGCGGCCGTCAAAGTCAACAATCACCATTTTGTCGGGCGATAAATCTTCATAAGGTACACCGCTAGGCTTTATGGCAAAAACACCCAAGTTGTGGTCGGCAGCACTTACATTTCCAAATGTAAATAACACCAAGCCCAATTTGGGCAGTTGCATATTGGCTTCATAGGCCGCTTGTTGTATATGTTCGTATTTCATGTATTTACAGTGTGCTTTGTTCAATAAAATTACCTAGCGATAGATATTGTTGGTAGCGAGTGGCATACAATGCTGCTTTATCGGTATCGGGCAAATAAGTTGCATCGAATCCTTGCCCCATAGCCAACATGGCTTCACTTACATTGTTATAAAGACCCGCAACTGTAGCTGCAAACATAGCTGCACCTAATGCACAAGTTTGTTCGCTTTTGTGTACTCGAATGGGCATTTGTAATATATCTGCCATCATTTGCATAATGAAAGGTGATTTTTTGGCTACTCCCCCTAAAGCAATAATGCCTTTCACTTCTATGTTTTCGCTGATAAAGCGGTCCACAATTGTTTTTGCTCCAAAGCAGGTAGCTTCTACCAAAGCCCTAAACATTTTAGGAGCATCGCTGCCTAAGCTCAGTCCTGCAAATGCACCTTTTAGTAATTGGTTGGCATCGGGTGTTCTTCGTCCATTTAACCAATCAATTGCCATTTCGTTGCTGTTGGTTAAAGGAATATTGGCTGCCGCGATACTGAGTTCTGCAATGATTTTTCCTACAATCTCATCTTGCAATGCAGCTGCGGTAGCGGCATCTATTAATTGTGTTTGTGGCAAAATATGGGTAATAGGCCATGCCAATACATTTTTTAACCAAGCATAAGCGTCGCCAAAAGCCGACTGACCCGCTTCAAGCCCCAACATACCGGGGATTACCGAGCCCGGTACTTGTCCACAAATGCCCTTCACCAATTTATTGCCTACTTCTTCAATTGGTGCTACCAAAATGTCACAAGTAGAAGTGCCCATAACTTTACTTAAATGATAGGGTTCTATTTGTCCACCAACAGCACCCATATGACAATCGAAGGCGCCAACACCAATAACTACATCTGCCGGCAATCCCAATCGTGTTGCCCATTTTGCTGAAATAGTACCTGCGGCGGTGTCCGAAGCATAAGCCTTTTGCGATAATTTTTGAGTAAAACCAGTCAACAAGCTATCCCAAGAACTAAAAAAGGAATCGGGAGGTAACCCGCCAAATGCTTCAGCCCACAAGCTTTTATGACCTGCGGCACAAACACTGCGTTTGATGGTAGTTACATCATTACCCCCAGTGAGTAAATAGGGAATCCAGTCGCAATGTTCTACCCAAGAAGCAATCGCATTGCGAACAGCCTCGTCGGCTCTAAGTATGTGTAATAACTTTGCCCAAAACCATTCAGAGGAATAAATGCCGCCCACAAATTGTAAATAATTGGTATCAAATTTTGTAGCGTGGGCATTCAATTCTGCTGCTTCTTGAATAGCGGTATGGTCTTTCCACAGCACAAACATCGCATTCGGATTGTCCTGAAATTGTGGCAACAATGCCAATGGGGTGCCCGATGCATCTACTGCAACAGGTGTGCTACCCGTTGTATCTACCGAAATACCTTTGACATGTGCAGCAATTTGAGCACCTGCTTGCGCAATACAGTCTTTAATGGTAGCTTCTAAACCTTCTACGTAATCAAGCGGGTGCTGTCTGAACTGGTTGGCAGCAGCATTGCAGTACAAACCTTTTTTCCAACGGGGGTAGTAAAATACGGAGGCGGCTACTTCTTGTCCGGTAAGGGCATTCACCAAAACCGAACGAACAGAATCGCTGCCATAGTCTACACCAATTACATAAGCTTCTTTAGGCATAATAAAAATTATTTTCAATCCAACAATGCCGTCATTTTTGGATCGTTGTAGTCTTTTATGAAAAATAAAATATTGTCGTATTCTTTAAATTCAGCCGCTTCGTGCATGGTAGTTATCACAATTGTTTTCATACCTGCATTTCTAGCAGCTTCTACTCCTTTAGGTGCATCTTCAAATACAATGCAATTTGCGGGAGAAATTCCTAATGCAAGGGCACATTTTGTAAATGTTTCTGGATGTGGCTTGCTATTTTTTACATCATCAGCACTTACTATGGCACTAATGTAG